>FLSG01003622.1_pt1 | contig 33742 bp, 22 predicted proteins | sample 1550511 | NCBI WGS metagenome assembly FLSG01 (sample SAMEA4031768, study PRJEB14383) | metagenome | biome: human; feature: oral; material: saliva | place: Philippines | collected 2014
CGGTAGAACCTTCCGCTTTTAGCTACTTATCGCCAAAAGTTCCTCCTTAGCCATTTTCAACTTCTTACCATCAGCACTTCTCACCAACCAGCGCCTCTCTGAGAAAGTTTAAAGTTTACTCTCTAAATCACGGGAATTTTATATAATGCCAGTATAATAGCATGTTTAAATTTTGCTTGTCAAGCCTTGCTTTTTTGCACCCCTTACTAATTTTTATATCTTCCAAACATCTGCAGCGACTTCTTCTAACAATTTAATTTTTTCCCATTGTTCTTGTTCAGACAGACGATTCCCTTTTTCAGAAGAAGCAAAACCACATTGTGGACTAATACTTAAATTTTCTAATGGAACATATTGTGTAGCTTCTTTAATTCTCTTCTTTATTTCTTCTTTGTTTTCTAATTCTGGAAATTTTGAAGTGACTAATCCTAAAACAATTTTACTATCTTTGTTATTCCAGTAACGTAAAGGGGCAAAATCACCGGCACGCTCTGAATCATATTCTAGGAAAAAGCCATCATAATTTGTGGCAAACAATTCTTCAGCAATTGGCTCATAACCACCTGAAAACAACCAAGAAGATGCATGATTTCCTCTGCATATATGCGTAGTAACTACCAAATCTTCTGGTTTATCCTTCAAAGCTTCGTTAATAATTTCCGTACAAATTTGCGCTACGCTTGTAGGATCGATGCCTCTTTCTTGCATCTCTCTTCTTTTATCTGCATCTGCCAGAAATGCCCAATTTGTATCATCAAATTGTAAATAACGACAGCCTTTTTCATAGTAAGCCTTAATAGCATCTTTGTAAGTCTGTGCTAGATTATGATAAAAATCAGATAAGTCCGGGTATATTTCATGTATTCTTGAAGTATCGTCATTTGCTAATAACTCTTGACGTAAAATCATATTAGGGCTAGGCACAGAAGTTTTGGCTACTAAATTTTCATCATTTTCTACTTTATCTTTTAGAAAAGCAAAGTCATCTAAAAAAGGATGATTCTCATTAAATGAAATCCGACCGACAACACGAATATGGTAATCTGGAGCAGCTTTAGCAAGTAGTTTTTGATTACGCCCATGTTCAGCTGTATAGCCTTCTACACCATTTAAATTTTCCAAAAAATCCCAATGCCAATACGTACGTCGGAACTCTCCATCTGTAATCCCATGTAAACCAACTCTTTTTTCTTGTTCGATTAATTTCTCTATTTCTTCATCTTCAATTACACGGAGTCGTTCTTTTGTGATATCTCCATTAGAAAAATTTTTTCGAGCTGTCTTCACCCGTTCTGGACGTAGAAAACTTCCCACATGATCTACTGTAAATGGAATATCTTTTTTATTAATAGCACACATCATAATTTCTCCTCAATTATTATTATTTAAAAACTACTTTATCGAAATTATAAAGTATCCTAGCATGTTTAAATTTTGTTTGTCAAAACTTCTTAACGATCATTTGCCAAAAAAAAAAGATACACTTTGCAATATTTGCAAAGTGTATCTTTTATTCTCATTAGCTTTGTGTCTCATTTAATGCATCTTCTGCAGCCATTTGTGCTTCAATGTCAGAAATACTATAAACATTTTCGCTAGCTGTATTTACTTCTTTAGGTTCCATATTACGGTAACGAGGCATCCCGGTACCAGCTGGGATAGTCTTACCAATAATAACATTTTCTTTTAGACCAAGAAGTGGATCTTGTTTACCGCGAATTGCAGCATCTGTTAGTACACGAGTTGTTTCTTGGAAGGAAGCAGCTGATAAGAAGCTGTTAGTTTCCAGAGAAGCCTTCGTAATACCAAGGAGTACTGGACGAGAAGTTGCAGGAATGCCACCAGTAACTAAGACATTATAGTTTTGGTCTCTAAAGTCTGCAATATCCATCATAGTACCAGGGAGAATATCTGTATCTCCTGGATCCATAACACGAACTTTGCGCAACATTTGACGGACCATAACTTCAACGTGCTTGTCGCTAATTTCTACCCCTTGCATACGGTAAACGCGTTGTACTTCACGTAACAGATAATTTTCTACAGAAAGTACATCGCGCACTTGCAATAAGTGTTTCGGATCGATAGAACCTTCTGTTAAAGGTGCGCCACGATGAATGTAGTCTCCTTCAGAAATTTTCATACGTGCAGTATACGGTACCGTATAAGTCCGTGTATCTGTTTCGCCAGTTACTGTAACTTCTTTGGTACGAGTAGCGGCATCTTCAGCAACTTCGGTAACTTCTCCTGTTACTTCAGTGACTACTGCTTCACCTTTAGGGTTACGTGCTTCAAAAATTTCTTGAATACGTGGTAGCCCTTGAGTAATGTCATCTCCAGCAACACCACCAGTATGGAAAGTACGCATTGTTAATTGTGTACCTGGTTCACCAATTGATTGCGCAGCAACAGTTCCCACTGCTTCACCAACTTCTACTTCGGTACCAGTAGCCAAGTTACGTCCATAGCAAAGACGGCAAACACCATGTTTACTGTTACAAGTAAATGCTGAACGGATTGTTACTTTTTCAATACCAGCATTTACAATTTGTTTAGCTTCAACTTCATTAATTAAGTCATTAGCTTCAACAATTACTTCCCCAGTTTCAGGGTGGTAAACAGCTTTGCTTGCATAACGACCTACGAGACGTTCTTCCAAAGGCTCAATAATTTCGTTACCTTCTTTGATCGCTTCGATTTCAAGACCACGATCTGTTCCACAATCATCTTCTCGAACAATCACATCTTGTGCCACGTCCACTAAACGACGTGTCAGATAACCTGAGTCCGCAGTCTTCAAGGCTGTATCAGTCATACCTTTACGTGCACCGTGAGTAGAAATAAACATTTCCAAAACAGTTAAGCCTTCACGGAAATTAGAAATAATCGGTAATTCCATGATCTGACCACTTGGAGCTGCCATCAAGCCACGCATTCCAGCAAGTTGGGTAAAGTTAGAAATATTCCCGCGGGCACCCGAGTCAGACATCATATAAATTGGGTTTTGATTACCAAGAGATTTCGACAATTTCAATTGAATATTATCTTTGGCTTCATTCCAAATATCAATAACTCGTTCATAACGTTCATCATCAGTAATCAAACCGCGACGGAACTGTTTTGAAACAGTAGCAACTTGTTTGTGCGCTTCGTTAATCAAATCTTCTTTTTCTTGTAAAACAGTAATATCAGAAATTCCAACCGTAATACCAGCATGAGTGGAATGACTATAACCTAGGTCTTTCATACGGTCAAGCATACGCGAAGTTTCAGTTACCTTAAACCGTTTAAAGACTTCAGCGATAATATCTTCCAAATTATCTTTTTTGAATGGTTCTATCAAATCTTGTTCTTTAATGTGAGCAGGAATATCTGTCCCAGCATCAATGAAGTATTTATCCGGCGTTTGCACGGTTAAATTAAAATCAGTTGGTTCATTCAAGTAAGGAAATTCTGCTGGCATAATGGTATTAAAGATAATTTTACCAACAGTTGTCACCATCAAACGACCTTTTTGGAAGTCTGTCAATGGCTTACCACCTAAACGTTCAGGGTCAACTGCTACACGAGAATGCAAGTGAACGTAGCCGTTTTTCCAAGCAGTGACTGCTTCGTTCATGTCACGAAGAATCATACCTTCTCCTTCGCGTCCTGCTTCTTCTAATGTTAAGTAGTAGTTACCTAAAACCATGTCTTGTGATGGCGTAACAACTGGTTTTCCATCTTTTGGATTCAAGATATGTTGCGCAGCTAACATCATTACCCGAGCTTCAGCTTGAGCTTCTTCACTTAGCGGTACGTGAACAGCCATTTGGTCTCCGTCAAAGTCAGCATTGTAAGCTTCACAAGCTAGAGGATGCAAACGAATCGCACGTCCTTCTACTAATACGGGTTCAAAAGCTTGAATACCTAGACGGTGAAGCGTAGGTGCGCGGTTTAATAGTACAGGATGCTCTTTAATAACATCTTCTAATACATCCCACACATCGTCTTCTTGTCTTTCGATTTTACGTTTAGCATTTTTTACATTAGAAGCTAATTCACGTTTAACTAATTCTCTCATAACAAATGGCTTAAATAGTTCTATTGCCATTTCTTTTGGCAATCCACATTGATACATTTTCAAAAATGGCCCAACACAGATAACTGAACGACCAGAATAGTCTACCCGTTTACCTAATAGGTTTTGACGGAAACGTCCTTGTTTACCCTTTAGCATATGAGAAAGAGACTTCAACGGACGATTTCCTGGTCCTGCAACAGGACGACCACGACGACCATTATCGATCAAAGCGTCCACTGCTTCTTGCAGCATACGTTTTTCATTTTGAACAATAATATTAGGGGCGTTTAAATCCAACAAACGTTTCAATCGGTTATTACGGTTGATAACACGACGATACAAATCGTTTAAATCAGAAGTAGCAAAACGTCCACCTTCTAATTGCACCATTGGTCGTAAGTCTGGCGGTACAATTGGAACAACATCCATTACCATCCAGCTTGGTTCATTTCCAGATGTACGGAAAGCTTCCAAGATATCCAAACGGCGAATAGCTCTTGTTCTCTTTTGACCTGAAGCAGTTTTCAAGGTTTCTTTTAATTCTTCTGCTTCACTATCTAAATCTACGCTTTCCAATAGTTGTCTGATCGCGTCAGCACCCATTGCGGCGTTAAATTCTTGTCCATATTGTTCGCGTTTTTCACGATATTCGCGCTCAGTCAACAATTGCTTCTTTTCTAAGCTGGTATTACCTGGGTCAATAACAGCATAAGAAGCAAAATAGATAATTTCTTCTAATGCGCGTGGGCTCATGTCTAAAACAAGCCCCATACGAGATGGGATACCTTTAAAGTACCAGATGTGAGATACAGGAGCCGCTAGTTCAATATGTCCCATTCGTTCACGACGAACTTTTGAACGTGTTACTTCTACCCCACAACGATCGCAAACAATACCCTTATAACGGATTCGCTTGTACTTTCCACAAGCACATTCCCAGTCTTTTGTAGGACCGAAAATACGCTCATCAAATAACCCTTCACGTTCAGGTTTTAATGTACGATAGTTAATGGTCTCAGGTTTTTTGACTTCACCATAAGACCAGCTTCTAATTTTTTCGGGAGAAGCCAAGCCTATTTGCATATTTTCGAATTTATTTACATCGATCAAAAAGGGTTCCCTCCATTTCAATTCGCAACTTCGATCAGAAAATGTAAGTAACTTTGAAAAAACGGACAGCTATTTATAAAAATGTTTTTATAAATAGCAACCCTATTTCTTCTAAAAAGATGATTTGAATTAATCTACAGGAGTATCTGCTGGATTGTTTTCTTCATCCAATTGTTTCTTTTCTGGTTCTTTGCTTGCAGCATCTGTTTCTACTTTTTCAGCATTTTGTTTTTCAGCAAATTTTTCTAACGCATCTACAGTGATTAAATCATCGTCCTCGTCATCCATATCGCGTAATTCTACTTCTTCATTTTCGTTATCTAGAACGCGCATATCCAATCCAAGTGATTGCAATTCTTTAACTAACACACGGAAGGATTCAGGAACACCTGGTTTTGGAATAGGTTCCCCTTTGACAATGGCTTCATAAGTTTTTACTCTTCCTACTACGTCATCTGACTTGTAGGTTAAGATTTCTTGTAAAGTATAAGCAGCACCATAAGCTTCTAGTGCCCAAACTTCCATTTCACCAAAGCGTTGACCACCAAATTGTGCTTTACCACCAAGTGGTTGTTGCGTTACTAATGAGTAAGGTCCAATTGAACGAGCATGTAATTTATCATCAACCATGTGAGCTAATTTGATCATATACATTACGCCTACAGAAACTCTACCATCAAATGGTTCGCCAGTACGTCCATCATACAACACTGTTTTAGCATCTTTTGCCATACCTGCTTCTTCCACAGTTTCCCAAACGTCGCTATCGTTTGCGCCGTCAAAGACTGGTGTCGCAACATGAATACCTAATTGTCTAGCGGCCATTCCCAAGTGTAATTCTAATACTTGTCCGATGTTCATCCGAGATGGAACACCTAGTGGATTTAACATAATATCAATTGGCGTGCCGTCTGGTAAGAAAGGCATGTCTTCTTCGGGCATAATACGAGAGACAACCCCTTTATTTCCGTGACGACCAGACATTTTATCGCCTTCTTGGATTTTACGTTTTTGTACAATGTAAACCCGAACGAGCATGTTCACTCCAGGGGATAATTCGTCTCCAGCTTCGCGAGTAAAGATCTTCACATCGTGAATGATCCCGCCGCCACCATGAGGCACTCTAAGTGAAGTATCACGAACTTCACGCGCTTTTTCACCAAATATAGCATGCAATAAACGTTCTTCTGCCGATAATTCGGTTACTCCTTTTGGTGTCACTTTTCCGACCAGAAGATCTCCATCACGGACTTCGGCACCAATACGAACAATTCCCATTTCATCAAGATCTTTTAATGCATCTTCACCCACATTAGGAATTTCACGTGTAATTTCTTCTGGGCCTAATTTTGTATCACGAGCTTCTGACTCATATTCTTCGATATGAACAGAAGTATAAACATCGTCTTTAACTAAACGACGGCTCATAATAACCGCGTCTTCATAGTTATAGCCTTCCCAAGTCATAAATCCGACAACAACGTTTTGACCTAGTGCCATTTCGCCATTTTCCATTGAAGGACCATCAGCTAAGATATCGCCTTTTTCAACTTTTTCACCTTGTTGAACCAAAGGACGTTGATTATAACTTGTTCCTGAGTTAGAACGACGGAATTTTGTAATATGATAAATATCCAATGCACCGTTATCGCGACGTACGCGAATTTCTGTTGCATCTACATATTCAGCAATACCAGCTGCTTTACATAATAAAGCTGCACCTGAATCATGTGCTGAAGTATATTCCATACCAGTACCTACCCAAGGTGAACGTGGATTAATTAGCGGTACTGCTTGTCGTTGCATGTTTGCACCCATCAAAGCACGGTTTGAGTCATCATTTTCCAAGAATGGAATACAAGCCGTAGCAACTGAAACCACTTGTTTTGGAGATACGTCCATATAATCGACTTTATCTGTAGAAACTTCTAGGTTTTCACTTGTAGCACGAGCCATAACAACATCTTCTGCAAATGTTCCATCATCATTTAATGGACTGTTTGCTTGTGCTACTACATAGTTATCTTCAATATCAGCTGTTAAATAATCAATTTGATCAGTCACATGACCTGTTGAACGGTCAACGCGACGATAAGGTGTTTCAATAAAACCATATCGGTTAACTTTTGCATAAGAAGCCAAACTATTGATCAAACCAATATTAGGTCCTTCTGGCGTTTCAATCGGACACATCCGGCCATAGTGAGAATAGTGTACATCCCGTACTTCATAACCAGCTCTATCACGTGTCAAACCACCAGGGCCTAAGGCAGATAAACGTCGTTTATGCGTTAATTCGCCTAATGGATTGGTTTGGTCCATAAATTGTGACAACTGTGAAGAACCGAAAAATTCTTTAATACTAGCTACTACTGGACGAATGTTGATTAATTGTTGCGGCGTCAATGTGTCCGTATCTTGAATAGACATACGTTCACGAACCACACGTTCCATCCGAGCTAGACCGATACGAAATTGGTTTTGTAATAATTCACCAACAGAACGAATACGACGATTTCCTAAATGGTCGATATCGTCTGTAATACCGATGCCCTCCATCAAGTTAAAGAAGTAACTCATTGAAGCAACGATATCTGCTGGACGAATTGTCCGAACATTTGATTCAGGTAAGCCATTACCAATCACGTTTACTTCTTGCTCAGGATCATTAGGAGAAAACACCTTAAATACTTGAATATTCATTGGGTCAGTTACAACACCATCTTCTGATGGATAATAAGTAACAGTATTTAAACCATTATCAATATATTCAGCCAAAGTATCTTCCATAAGCTGGTTAGTGATTTCTGTTCCTTTTTCCAGAATAATCTCACCAGTTTCAGGATCAGCCAATGTTTCGGCTAAAGTGAGGTTTAATAACCGTGTTTTCAAGTCTAATTTTTTATTCATCTTATAACGACCCACAGCAGCCAAATCATAACGACGTGGATCAAAGAAACGAGCATTTAAAAGACTTCTTGAACTGTCCGCTGTTTTCGGTTCACCTGGACGCAAGCGTTCGTAAATATCTTTTAATCCTTCTTCTGTTCTTGAATCCGTTGCTGTTTTGTGTAAGTCTTTTTCAATCGTATTACGCAAAGAATCATTATCTCCGAAGATATCTAAAATCGTATCATCAGAACCAAAACCTAAAGCCCGAACTAAAACGGTCATAGGGATTTTACGCGTACGGTCAATTCTAACGTAAGAAATGTTTTTAGCATCTGTTTCCATTTCCAACCATGCACCACGGTTAGGAATAACAGTAGAGCCAAAACCTTCTCTGCCATTTTTATCTACTTTACTGCTAAAATAGACGCCTGGTGAGCGGACTAATTGAGAAACAATTACTCGCTCTGCCCCATTAACAATAAAAGTACCTTGTTCTGTCATTAACGGAAAATCACCAAAAAATACTTCTTGTGACTTAATTTCCCCTGTTTCACGATTGGTTAAACGTAATGTAACCTGTAACGGCGCAGAATAATTTGCGTCATGTGAACGCGCTTCTTCCACTGTATATTTTGGGGTCTTTAATTCATAGTCCACAAATTCCAATGAAAGGTTTCCATTAAAGTCATCAATTGGCAATATATCTTCAAACATTTCTCTTAATCCTTCATCTAAGAACCATTGATAAGAGTCAGTTTGAACTTCGATCAAATTCGGTAATTCCAGTACTTCGCTGATTCGTGAGAAACTTCTACGTTCACGATAATTTCCGTACTTTACTACGTGTCCAGCCAAATTGTTCACCCCTTAAAAAGTCTTCCAAAAAAGCTATCTAAAATGTTACAATTTAATTACAAATATTAAATTTGAGTAACATTAAGCATTTTTTGCGAACTTTAGGCAAAAAAAAAACCAAAAATAGAACAACATATTCATGAGTTTCTACTTTTGTTTCTTTATTCCCAAGCCGGAACGGACAATATTTCGCTCCTGCTCATTATTTTCAGATAGTTTTTGCATCTACTTATTATACATAATTCCAGTATATTCGTCAAGGCTTTGGATAAACTTTTTTATAATGGCATTTCCTGATTGTATAATCATTTTTAAATCGATATACTTAATAGTAAAAGTTTATAGAGGAAGGTTTATACTCATGAGTTCAACCAAACAACAAATATTAACTATCCTGAGACAGAATAAAGAAGTTATCTCTGGTGAAAAACTGGCCGATAGCTTAGAAGTCTCTCGTACAGCCATCTGGAAAGCTATACGAGAATTAGAAAAAATGGGATATCAGATTGAGCATCTTTCTAATGGGTATCGCTATTTAACTTCGGACGTTCTTGAAAAAGAATTGATAAGCAGTCAAGCATTGCCAACTTCGTCCATTTTTATTAAGGAAGAAACTAATTCAACAATGGATGACGCTAAGGTTGCCGCTATGGATCAACAACCAACACCCGCTCTTTTTATTGCAGAAAAACAGCTAGGCGGACATGGTCGTTTTGGCCGACCTTTTTTTTCACCTACTGGACAAATCTATATGAGTTTATTATTAACGCCCAATCAAACTTTTGAAGAATTGCCTCAATATACAATTTTGGCTGCCGTTGCTGTGAGTTTAGCAATCGACCATTACACAGGGAAACAAACACAGATTAAATGGGTCAATGATATTTATTTAGATGGAAAAAAAATCTGCGGTATTTTATCTGAAGCAACCAGCGATTTTGAAACTGGACGTATTAAACATGTAATCTTAGGTTGTGGTATTAATTTTTCAATTCCTGCGCAAAGCTTCCCTGAAAATATACAGACAAAAGCTGGCGCTGTTTTTCCGCAAAAAAATCCCCAGGTAACGCGCAACCAATTGATTCAATTAATTTGGCAGTACTTTTTCGAATTACTTGAGGCTTTACCTGATAAAGAATACATCAATATTTATCGTAAAAAATCATTTGTATTGGGTAAAAACGTACAATTTAAGCAACAAGGCGTCACTTATAGCGGAAAGGCCACAGAAATCACTGATACTGGAGAGTTGATCGTCCAGACTGAGCAAGAGCGTAAAGCACTTTCTTCTGGTGAAATCAGTTTAGAAGCTATTTATTAAAAACAAGCAGCTGAATGCCACTAGCATGTTCAGCTGCTTGTTTTTATATGTTTTGCCAAAAAATACAAAGTAATAATCCTAATGCATAGCTACTATTGAATAAGACCATATTTTTGATTGCATAAGCAAAACTCTTGGGTTGGGGCAGGCTTTTCTCATGTTCCCTTAAATTACGAGAAATTTTAGGGAAGGTAAGGAAAATGATGAGAATAGGCCAAGTATAAATACCAAAAATCAAACCAACAACAATCGTCACATAGCAAGCATACATTAATCCTTGAAATAGCATTGTTCCGGTAGAACTTCCAATATAATATACTAAGGTATAACGATGATTTTTAACGTCTGTCTTTATATCGCGTAAATTATTGGCAAGCATAATATTTGCGATGGTAAAAATTAAAGGAAGAGAAGCCCAAATCAGCGCTAAGATCCCCCATAATTGTCCTGAAAGTAAAAAATTTCCCTCGGTAAAATCAAGTGTAAGGTAAAAAACCTTTTGTTCAATAGTGTTAAGATAAATGGTTATAGCAAAAATGCCTAAGCCCATAGTTACCCCGCTAAACAATTCTCCTAGTGGCATGCGAGATAATGGAATCGGACCATAAGTATAAAAAACACCGATAAAGCATACAACACCACCCATCACAAGCATCAACCAACCTGTTTGGGCAATTAAAATCAAGCCAATGATTAAGGTAGCTGTTAGCATAGATAAAATCATTCGTTGAATCTTTACAGCTGACAATCGCTCTCGTCCTATCACATTTTCTTGATATTTATAAGTCTGAGATTGCGCTTTTTTAAAATCCATATAATTATTGATAGCCGTTGTGGTCATATCAAAAATAATCATTCCGCTGAAAAACAATAATGTGTATCCCCAATGGAATTCTTGAAAGTAAGAAATAGAAAAAAGAATCCCCATAATAAAAGGAAATACGCTAGCCACCTTTGTCTTAATTTCAACAACTTCAAAAAAAACTTTTAAAGACATATCCTACTCCTAAACCACTATTTACTGTAACTTACTTCTATCGCCTAAGGAATAACCCGAGTCTTCGTCCAATTCAAAACTATCTTCAATGTCTTCTGTCATATACACTTTGTCTTCTTTTGTCACAAAGACCGCTGAAGTACCTTCGGGTGTATTATCTTCTATATATTTCAAACCATCTTTGACTCCTTTATCAAAGATCACCGTAGTTAAACCGTCGCCATCGATCGATTTATCAGTAATAACCGTTGCACTGGCAATATCGTTATCATAAGGATAGCCCGTTTCTGAATCAAAAAGGTGATGATAAGTTTCTCCGTCTACTTCCAGATAGCGTTCGTAAATTCCCGAAGTAACGATCGTTTTATCAGATTCCTTGATCGAACCTAAAACAGAGCCACGTTCGTCATTAGGATCTTGTATACCCACAGTCCAATCTACATTTTCCCCGCGATTACTATGACCAACAACATAGATATTACCACCTAAGTCAACGATCGCTGATTCTACTTCATGTTCTTTTAGCACTGCGACTGCTTCATCAGCAATATAGCCCTTAGCGATCGCACCCAAGTCAATAATTGCATCCTCATCTTCTAGATAAACTGTCTGTTCATCATCATCAAAGGCTATATCGTTATAATCCACATGTTTTAGGGCTTCATCAATTTCATCTTGTGACGGTTTACGTGCATCATCAAAACCAATACGCCAAAGTTGTGTAATCGCGCCGATCATCAAATTAAAACCACCGTCAGATTCCTTGCTGTAATCACGAGCCTGTTTTAATAGATCATAGATATCTTTTGATACTTTAACTGGTTTTTTCCCTGCATTTTCATTAATTTCATCAATTTCAGAACCAGACTGATTAATTGTGATCTTATCTTCTAACTCTTTAATCCGATCAAAAGCAGGTTGTAATACATCTTCTTTATCTTCATCAAAAACACGGATACGCGTGTACGTTCCTAGTAAAAATTCTTCTTGTGTATAAGGTTCTTTTTTCATTCCTTGAGCATAAGAAGCTTCTGTTGACTGATCAGTCTCTTCTTCACTACTGCAAGCTGCACTAAAGATAAATACAACAAAAAGTGTAAGAAGAACGCCTATTTTTCTTTTCATAATAACCTCCACTTTCTCTTCATTTACTTATCATAGCTTGTTTTTCCCAGAATGAAAAGCTCATTCACAAATTTACCTAGGTATTTACTAGTAGTTATTCTTATTGAATAATTCGGACACTACGCCTCGCTTGCGCTCGCCCTAGTACTGTTCATCATCTATTCTCAGCTCCCTTTGGTCGCTGAATCATAGTGATTCACAGCAAAAAAGAGTCGGAAACATAATGTCCCAACCCCTTTTTACCTTGTTTCAACAATTATTCTTCAACATAGTTATCAACTTCAATTGTATCTGTGTCACCTTTTTCAGCAGCATTTACTAATTGTTCAGCATAAAGAATAAATGATTCAGAACTGTGGGTTGCGCCTGATACAACTTCAACATCACCAGGTGAAGCTTCGTCATCGTCCATTGTTTCAACAAATTCATCATTCAATGTATCGATATATTCATCTGGGCCAACTCCTGACTCGTCTTCCATAGCTTCATTATACTCTTGGTCATCTTTTTTAGAATTGCCATCTTCATCTACGTTATCATAGTTTGATTCAGTAATTTTGCCATCTTCTACTTCGATTGAAAATACTGCACGATAGCCATTATTATAGTTTTGTTCTTCTAAATTATAAGTGCCATCTTGTAGTTCAGCGCCGTTATCGATTTCGATTTCATCAGTATTTCCTTCTTGTGCCGCTTGTACTAATTGTTGTGCATAATTTTGGAAGGAGTGCGCACTATGTGTTGCTCCTGACACAACTTCAACGCTTTCTGGATTTTGTTCACTTACAAGATCCTCATTTAATTGTGGAATAAACTCTTCTGGAGAAACCCCAGATTCTTCTTTCATATTTTCATTGTATTCCTCATCATCTTGTTTTGAATCGCCATCTTCATTTACATAATCGTAATCTGAGTCAGTGATTTCACCATCTTCTGTGGTAATCGAAAATTCAACGTGATATCCGTTATCGTCATTTAACTCTTTCAATGAATAAGTACCATCTTGCAAGGAAGCCCCAGATACCACTTCAGCCTCTTCAGATGAATCAGCACTTTCTTCAGTTGTAGTAGTTTGTGAAGCATCTTCTCCATTTCCTTCATTCGCATCGTCTGCAGAACATGCTCCTAAAACAATTGTAGAAAATGCTAACGCAGCAACCCCAGTCATAAACCTTCTTGTTTTCATTTTATTACCCACCTTACCCTTATAATATTTTTCACAAAGAAGTTTGTGATTCACTTAACATTTTATATTAATTTTGAAATAAGTCAACCATTTCTTTAAAAATCTGCGAAAAAATAGTAAAAGTTTTTTCTACTTTTGAAAGTGAAAATACATAAATAAGAAAAATTTTTTGTGAAATTTTTAAAAAAGTCTTAGACAAATGAAGAATTTAACTATATAATGAGAGCGATTGTGTAATTATTATTTCATTTATTGAAGGAGAGATTTCCAATGGCTAAGCAAAATATTGTTGTTGTTGGTGCAGGCTATGCAGGTGTCTCAGCTACAAAATTCATGGCTAAAAAATTTAAAAAAAATGACGATGTCTCGATTACCCTGATCGACCGTCATTCTTATCATACAATGATGACTGAGCTTCATGAAGTAGCTGCTGCAAGGGTTGAGCCAAGTGCAATCCAGTATGATTTACAACGTCTTTTTTGTCGCAAGAAAAATGTGCAACTTGTAACAGACACTGTGACTAATATTGACAAAGATACAAAAACCGTTCAAACCAAAAATGGACAATATCCTTTTGATCATTTAATTATTGGTATGGGCGGTGAACCAAACGATTTTGGCACGCCTGGTGTTAAAGAAAATGGCTTTACTCTTTGGTCTTTTGAAGATGCCTTGCGCATTCGTGAACATATAGAAAAAACTGTAGCAAAAGCTGCTTTAGAACCTGATGCTGAAATTCGAAAAGCAATGCTTACTTTCGTTGTTTGTGGCTCTGGGTTTACTGGTATCGAAATGATCGGTGAGCTAATCGATTGGAAAGAGCGACTTGCCAAAGATAACAAACTAGATCCCAGCGAAATTAACCTAAAAGTTGTTGAAGCTCTGCCAACGATCCTAAACATGCTGAAACGAAATGACGCAGCAAAAGCAGAACGTTATATGAAAAAGAAAAATGTAGATATCATGATAAATTCACCGATTGTTGAAGTCAGCCCTGATCATATCAAATTAAAAGACGGGTCAACAGTTGCTACCCATACGCTAATTTGGACAGCAGGTGTCAAGGGAACTTCAGATGCTGCTGATTTCGGACTAGAAACAGCTCGAGGGAATCGCTTAGTTGCAAATGAATACATGCAAGCAAAAGGCTATGAAGATAAGAATATTTATATTGTAGGAGACTTAGTTTATTATGAAGAATTCTCCAACACACCAACACCACAAATCGTGCAAGCGGCAGAACAAACAGGACACACAGCCGCGACACACATCGTCAGTTCAATAAACGGCGGGCAGAGTCATAAGTTTAAAGGAAACTATCAGGGCTTTATGGTTTCTGTCGGGGCTAAGTGGGGTGTTGCTAATCTTTTTGATAAGATCCACTTAAGCGGCTTTCTTGCTATGATAATGAAACATATCGTCAATTTGAAATATTTCTTTGATATTCGTACCGGATATTACATGTTCTAATACATCATGCATGAATTTTTCCGTGTTAAAGACGACCGTAATGTAGCCCGTGGCCATACTTCGCGTAATAGTAATGTGTTGTGGAGCGTTCCTTTACGTGTGTTTTATGGTTTAGTTTGGTTTTTAGAAGCCTTCAAAAAAATTGTAGGCGATGGCAAGTGGTTTACACCAAGTACTTGGTTTGGTGAAGGCTCCTGGTTTGAAGGAGACAGTGTGTTTCCTTGGACATGGGATTATCAATCAGTAACAGATGCAGCTTCTGGTGCAAGCGAAGCAGCTGATGCAGCTAGTGGCGCTTCTGATGCAGGTGCCGATGCAGCCGTTGAAGCAGGAAACACCATTTTTGGTTTAAGTTATGCTTATGGAGAAGAACCTATGGCAGTCATTGAAAACTCTCCAGAATGGTTTATGAATATCATGAAAACAATTATGCCTAACATGGAAGTTGCGATGTTTTTCCAAAAAATGATGGTTTTTATCGAAATTGGTATTGCCCTTTGTTTAATGGCTGGTTTATTTACTTGGTTATTTAGTGGAGCAACAATTATTCTTGTAGCAACTTTTTGTTTATCAGGAATGTTTTACTGGGTAAACATCTGGTTTATCCCCGTAGCCTTTGCCTTAATGAATGGTTCCGGACGCGCACTGGGATTAGATCACTGGGTCATCCCATGGTTACAACGTACATTAGGAAAATGGCGCTATGGTACTCCTAAATCATTATACGGGCAAAAATAAAATGAAAAACGGCTGGGACTTCTAAAAAGTTCCAGCCATTTTTAAAGATATAAATCACAGCATCTTTTATTATGCTAAAATAGAATATAAGATGCAAAATTACAATGATAAACAAGCCCCGCAACAAGACAGGAGGGTCGATAACGATTTATCTAATCGTTACTTTATGAGTCATTTGAGAAAAATCATTTTTATATCACTTTTGATTGCCCAAGGGGTAGTCCTGGGTCTTATCGAAAATATGATTCCTTACCCATTTGCATTTGCGCCCGGCGCTAAATTGGGCTTAGCAAATTTAATTACAATCATTGCCTTATTTACGATGTCAAAAAAAGATAGTTTTTTGCTGGTTTGCTTACGTTTAATTTTAACCACTCTTTTAGGAGGAACCCTCTCAACTTTTTTATATAGCATGAGCGGTGCAATGTTAAGTTACTTTGGTATGTTATTGGTTAAAAAAATAGGGCCGAAATATGTTAGTATTATTGGTATCAGTGCGACAGGAGGCTTTATGCATAACGTCGGACAACTTCTTACCGCCTCTTTTATTGCTCAAACATGGAGCGTTCTACTTTATTTACCCATCTTATCTTTTTTAGGTATCTTATCAGGAATTGCTATTGGTATTGCCGCAAATTATTTATTAAGACGCGTCGACACTTTACGACGCTTTCAAAATGAACACGAACAACAGACGCAGGAAAAATGGTCGATGTATTAACTGTTTATTGCGGATTGTTTTTGAAACAAAGGAGCTAGCTATGGAACTTCACCCTATATGGAACGACTACCCACAATTACAAGCTGAACTAACACAAACACTAAGCCTAATGGAAGACGCCATTCAATTAAAAAATAAAGCTGTTAGGAAAGCTATATTAGAGATGATTGGTGCGGGAGGAAAACTGTTACGCCCAGCTTATCAACTTCTTTTTTCCCGATTTGGGGGCAAGCAAGATCACCAGAAAACTATCGCACTAGCAGCAGCTATTGAAATGTTACATACAGCCACTTTGATCCATGATGATATTGTGGACGACGCTTCCTTAAGGCGTAACCTGCCAACGATCAGTGCGGAATTTGATAATAATACTGCTGTCTATGCTGGAGATTATCTTTTTGTGGCCTGCTTTAAATTGATGTCTTCTTATACTGGCACATTACGTAGTTTACAAAAAAATGCAAGCAGTATGGAAAATATTTTAACTGGCGAATTAGGTCAAATGGAGGATCATTATAATCTAGCTATTACCGTCGAAGAATATTTGGCAAATATTTCAGGTAAAACAGCGGAACTGTTTGCTTTAAGTTGTTCTGTCGGCGCATTTGAAAGTGGCACAAGTCAATTGTTTGCCAAAAATGTTTCAGACATTGGCCATCAAATCGGGATGGCCTTTCAAATTATTGATGATATTTTGGATTATACTCAAGGTGGAGAAGAACTTGGTAAACCGGTGCTAAAGGATGTGCAGCAAGGCGTATACACTTTACCATTGATCTATGCTTTACAAGCAGATCGTCAACAATTAGTTCCATTATTAGAAAAAAAGGAACACATGTCAGAAAATGATAAACAAAAAGTGTACCAGTTAGTTAACGAATCAGGCGGTGTAGCTAAAGCTCAACAGCTAGCCAACACTTATACGCAAAATGCGTTAACAAAAATTGAAAAACTACCAAATGACCCCCAAAATACCAAAATAACTTTATATCAACTTACAGAAACATTATTAACTAGAACAAACTAGACGTTAACCTACGATAAAAAGTTTCACGTGAAACTTTTTTGTCCTTACTAAAAAACTCACCCAGAACTTGAAAACACTGTTCAAGTCCTGGGTGAGTTTTATCATTTTATAAACTTTAAGTCATTGTAACAAATTCTTCCGCTCCGGTTGGATGAATAGCTACTGTATTATCAAAATCAGCTTTGGTCGCCCCCATTTTGACAGCAACAGCAAATCCTTGCAGCATTTCGTCTACATCTACTCCAATAGCATGTAAACCGATAATTTTTTCTTCTTTTCCTAAACAAACAAGTTTCATTTCACATTTTTGTCGATAATCGTTTAATGCAAAGTACATTGGAGTAAAACGTGAACGATACACTTTGATTTCATCTTTACCATATTTTTCCAGTGCTTGATCTTCGTTCCATCCGATTGTAGCAATAGGTGGGTGGGTAAACACAACACTAGGAACAAAGTTGTAATCTAAGTAAAGTTCAGTTTGTCCATTGAACAAACGCTCAGAAAGTCGACGTCCAGCTGCGATCGCTACCGGGGTCAATTCCAATTTACCGATCACATCACCGATAGCATAAATCCCATCAGCTGTTGTATTTTGGAACTTATCTACTTGAATAAAACCCCGTTCATCTAGTTTTACCTCGGTATTGCCTAAGCCAAAACCTTGCACATTGGTTTTCCTTCCTCCGGCGAATAATACGCAGTCCCCTGTAATTTTTTCACCATTTTCAAAACTAACAGTGTATTGTTTACCATTTTTATCAATAGCAGAAGGAATGCTTTCTTTATAAATAGAAATACCTTCTTCTTCGTATTCCTGTACTAGGTTATCAGCTAACATTGCATCAAACTTTCTAAGAGGACGTTCATTGCGAAAAGCCCAGGAAACTTTACTTCCTAGCCCGTTAATCACCCCTGCAAGTTCAGCAGCGATATAGCCTCCCCCTAAAACAATCATATGTTGCGGAGCTTCTTCTAAGTCAAAAAAGTCATCTGAATCAATGGCATATTCACCACCTGGAACATCTAAGATAGTAGCATGACCACCAGTTGCAATCAAAATATGTGGTGCTGTATATTGTTTGCCATCTACTTCAACTGTATGACCGTCTATAAACTGTGCATATCCCTTTAATAATTCCACACCGTTATTATCAAAGCCTCTTTTATAAGCACCATGTAAAAAGTCAATATAGTCTCTTCGGTTTTTAACCAAGGTTTTAAAATCAAAAGTTTTATCCTTTACTTGAAGACCGTAACTTGGTGCATCTCTTTGAACGGTTTGATAAATATCACTTGCTTGCCACATTACTTTTTTAGGTACACAACCAACGTTGACACAAGTCCCGCCAACTTCATTGGCTTCAATTAGTAATACCTTAGCGCCATGCATACCAGCGCGATTTGCAGAGGCAATGCCACCGCTTCCGCCGCCAACGACGATATAATCATATGTTTCCATGGTATCCTCCTCTGATATTTTCTGTCTAAGGATAAAGCTATCACTCCCGTATCTATCCGTCAAGATACTGAACTGTTTGACTCAAACGCACCATATCTTTTAACTGTAAGCCGTTTTCAACAATAGGCCTTGCATAGTGGTTAATAAAAAAGTCACGCTCAATATATGTCATACGGAAACCACACTTTTGATATAAGTATAGTTGCTCAAAACCGGTCGAGCCTGTCCCAATTTCTACTATCTTATACTGATTTTTCCTAGCAAAAGATAGGGCAAATAAAATAAGTTGTTGTCCGATTTTTTGTCCACGAAAACTCTTTTGTACAGCTATATTCGCGATTTTTAAGGTCTTTGGCTGGGTCGGTAATAATAAAATTATACCTAATAACTTTTGCTTTTTTTGCGCCGCAAAACAAAAACCACGTGATAAATAATCCTCAACGATTTTTTCAGAAGGATCGGCCTCTAACAGTAGTTTATAATGAGTGCTATCTATATGATGTAATCTATGAATCTCTATATCCATAACGAAATTCCTCTTTTTCTAATAAAATCTCAGCTTGTTCACCACTACTTTTGTTTTCTTATCATATCTCCAACTTGTACTGCTTGTTTCACTGGCATGGTTAATATCATCATAGGATGAGGGGCGCGTTCAATCAATTCACCTTGCTCATTATACATTTCTGAGACTTGTTGGGTAAAATGACGCATACCCGGACCATAAAACTCAATATGATCTCCTATGTTAAAAACATTACGCTGTCTTATGGTGGCAATTTGTGTATCTTTATCATAGCCAATCACTTCACCAACAAATTTATATTGTGAAATTTTTCGCCGTGCACCAAATAATTGTTCATTTTCTGTCGGTATATGATAATAAAATCCAGTCGATAACTCACGTTGGGCAACTTTCCATAACTCGTCAATCCATTCTTGTTGACAACTATAGTGTTTAGGATCAGCCATATAACTATCAACTGCCTTTTTATAAACATTAGCTACTGTTGAAACATAGTGAATAGATTTCATCCTTCCCTCAATTTTCAAACTATCGACACCGTTTTGAATAAGATCAGGCAAATGTTCTATCATTGATAAATCTACGGCGCTCATTGAAAATTTTTCGGATGTCTTATTCTCAGCTAAATAATTACGTTCTGTGCCAAAAGGCAGATCAAATAGCTCATATTTCCAACGACAAGATTGAGAACATCCGCCGCGGTTAGCATCTCGCATTGACATATGATTTGATAAAGTACATCTTCCCGAATAAGAAATACACATCGCACCGTGAATGAAAGCTTCGATTTCAACTGAAGTATGCTGACGAATCTCTGCCACTTCTTTCATTGAAACTTCACGTGCTAAAACAACCCGCTCCAAGCCTTCATTACGCCAAAATTCCAATGTTTCATAATTTGTAGCAGACGCTTGTGTAGACAGATGAACGACTAGTCCTGGTGCTTCAGTAATACAAATTTCAACTAAAGCTGGGTCGGAAATAATCACAGCTGCGACGCCTATATCACGAATTTTTCGAAAAAAATCTCCAGCGCCTGTTTGATTCGCTTCATGTGTTATCATATTTGCCGCTACATAAACCTTTGCATTATGCTTATTAGCAAAACTGACCCCTTCTGCCATCTCTTCATAAGAAAAATTACCTGCTCGACTACGTAAACTATAGGCATTTCCTCCGATATAAACAGCATCCGCTCCGTAGTTAATTGCCGTCTTTAATTTTTCCAAAGTGCCAGCTGGCGCTAAAATTTCTGGTCTTTTTAATATTTGCTTTACCGTCACTTTTATTACCCCTTATTTAATCTTTTCTGGATCTATATCATAAAAGCCAGTGGATAATGTTCGATGCACTGGATGTAGTTGATTAACTTGAGAAGCATAGTGAGCTATTTGTCTTGTAGTATAAGTATTTTTTTCAATTGCTTTTCTAGCAGTATCGTATAATTGAATAATTTCCACAAAATTCTGCCCAGGCGCAAATATACCATCGAGTTTCCAAGTCTGATAACCATTTGCCACTAGTTCAGGCAACTCATTCATTAAACAAATATCATCATTGGCAAAAACATGGGTGCCATGACTATCCTCATAAATTGAATAGTGAGTTTCTTCACGTTTTTCTTCAGACAAAAAAAGATTTTGCGCTTTGTCACCTGCTTCATCTTGTTTAGTATAATGAAAATAATTTTGTAAAAGTGGACGTTTCGAATGATGAATACAAGTAGCGCCGTAAACTAATACTTCAGTCGGAATATTTAAACTAGTCGCCATTTTTTTCATCTCTGCAAAGGGCACTTCTCGTGCTAAAACAGCACCACTAGCTCCCTTTCTTCCCCAAAAATTAATCTGCCGAGCACTAGTAACTAAAGTTTGTCCATCATAAATAAAAGGAATCATTAACTCCGGCTGTTGCTGCATGACAAAAATAATTCCAGGATCACCTAATGATATTTTATCCACATAGATACTTTTTAAAAAACGTAAATATTCTGGAATTTCTTTCATTTTAGCTGGATGCATAATCCCATTAACAGCAACCATTGCTTGTTTGCCGTGTTCATGAGCAAGCACCACAAGTTCCTTTTGTTCGCTTTTTGAAAAAGAATGGGGTAAACGTAATCCAAACTTTTCTTCACCAAAGAAAATAGTATCAACACTGGGTAAGATCTTAGTTGCTTGATAAATAGACTCTACTGTTGCAATCATTTCAATCATATTCTCTCTCCTTTTTCATATGCTATCACAAGCCAACTTGTTTTCCAATAAGGTAAGTGCAATGGTTCACGAATTTTCTTAACGTTTTTACGCTCAACTTTTTTTAGTCTATACATAATACCATATAAAAAACTACAGCTTCGCGCGACATTAGCCTAGCGAAACTGCAGAGAAATTATGTTTCTACAATCTTTGGACAGCTTCATACAAAGAGGACTTTTGATCGAGTATTTGGTCAAATGCAAACTGTGATTGTGGTTTTTTACGCCCTCGGTGATTAAACCAAATAGCTTTCCAACCAGCGTTTTTTGCACCATCTATGTCATTTTCATAAGAATCACCAATATAATAGGTCTCTTTTTTATTTAGCCCCATACTTTGTTCTACATACTCAAATAAATGAATATCCGGCTTACTAAAACCTACAGTCGAAGAAATGAAAATATTTCTTTCTGAAATCCAATGCAGCAATCCCAATTGTTGAATTTTTGTCCATTGATGGTTAGTAGGACCATTAGTAATTAATCCAAGGGAAATATTATGACGTATACAATAGAAAAGCGCCTCTTTGGCGTCTTCCAACAGTTCTATTTGTCCTTGAAAATATTTATAATCCTCTTGAAATTGCAGTGCTTGGGTTGATGTTAATTGCATACCAAATTGCGCACACGCGTTTTGCATACGATAAACATACATATCTTCTAGCTTCATTTCTCCTGTATGTGTCAAAGGAAATACTTCATCGGCAAAGCTTCGACTAAATAAGTACAAATCTTCTATTTGAGAAGTAGGAAAAAGAAAATTTTTTTGGACAGCTTTTTTAAACGGCTCTAATTGGTCATATAATGTATCATCTAAATCAAAGAGTACAGACGTCATTTTTTGCTCCTATCATTTATTTTCAACTATTTATTATAAAGAAATTTCAATAAAAAGGCAAAATAGTTTTTGAGTAAAAGTTTTTTCTAAGCTTTTAAAAAAGCACGTAAGAAGTTGAACTTCCTACGTGCTAGCAAACATCTTTCTTCAGTTAATTATACTTCTTGCAATGTTTGTTCTTTCTTTGGCTCTTTTACATTCAAGGTAATCTTACCCTTTGAAGCACCAATTGTGACACGACTACCAAAATAAATTTCTCCAGATAGCAATGCTTCACTTAAGCGATCTTCGATTTCTTTTTGCAAAGCACGGCGAATCGGCCGAGCCCCATATTCTGGATCAAAGCCGGCTTCGCCAATAACATCGATAGCTGCCGGTGTGATTTTAAGTTGAATATCTTGTTCTTCCATACGTTTAACAACAGATTTACTCATAATTTTTACAATTTCATGGATTTCATCTTTTTCTAACGAACGGAACACAATGGTTTCATCCACACGGTTCAAGAATTCTGGACGGAATGCTTTCTTCAATTCTTCTAGGATACGTTTTTGCATAGCTTCATGATCTTGTTTAACATCTACTACATTGAAGCCAACATTTGTTTCTTCACGTATTTCTTGAGCACCGATGTTTGAAGTCATAATCAAGATCGTATTACGAAAATCAACAGAACGTCCTTTTGAATCTGTCAATTGTCCGTCATCCAATACTTGTAATAAAGTATTAAAAACTTCTGGATGAGCTTTTTCAACTTCATCGAGTAAAATTACGGAGTAAGGTTTTGAACGAACCTTCTCGGTTAATTGACCTCCTTCATCATAACCAACATAACCTGGAGGTGAACCGATCAAACGACTCGTACTGTATTTTTCCATATACTCACTCATGTCTAAACGAATCAAAGCATCTTCTTCGCCAAACATTGATTCAGCCAATGTTTTGGCTAATTCAGTTTTCCCAACTCCTGTTGGTCCTAAGAACATGAAAGAACCAATTGGACGATTCGGGTCTTTTAATCCACTACGAGCACGTCGAATAGAACGAGCTACTGCATTTACTGCTTCATCTTGTCCAACAACACGTTCATGCAGATCTTTTTCCAAATCTAGCAAACGTTGACTTTCTTTTTTCTCCATTTGCTCTAGTGGTACACCTGTCCATTGTGACACAACAGAGGCAACATCTTCTTCTGTCACTTTATCGGTAAAACCAGAAGCTTCTTTAGCTTCTTTATAAGAAACTTCTTGCAGTTGTTTATTCAATGCTTGTTCTTGCTTGCGTAAACTAGCTGCCTTTTCAAAATTTTGATTTCTAATCGCTGCTTCTTTTTCCTCTGTCACTTCCAGCAATTGATCTTGAACGACAGCTGTTTCTGAAACTTCATCGGACTGATCCAAACGAACCTTAGCTGCTGACTCATCCATTAGGTCAATGGCTTTATCTGGTAATTGTCTTCCATTGATGTAACGAACAGAAAACTGAACACAAGCTCGTAATGCTTCATCAGTAATTTCAACGTTATGATGCTTTTCATAGCGAGCTCGTAAGCCTCCTAAGATTTCTACTGCATCATCAGGTGTTGGCTCGTCTACCTGAACTCTGGCAAAACGTCGTTCTAACGCTGAGTCTTTTTCGATATATTTTTGATATTCATCAGAAGTTGTCGCGCCAATGGTTTGTAACTCACCACGGGCAAGTGCCGGTTTTAAGATATTAGAAGCATCGATGGCGCCTTCTGCTCCTCCAGCACCAATTAAGGTGTGTAATTCATCAATAAATAAGATGATTTGTCCATCTTGATAAATTTCATCAATAATTTTTTTCATACGATCTTCAAATTCGCCACGATATTTTGTTCCAGCAACTAATGAGCCAATATCTAACATCATTAGCCGTTTTGACTGCATATCTTGCGGAACTTCTCCGTTAGTAATTTTTTGGGCTAAGCCTTCAGCAATCGCTGTTTTACCAACGCCTGGGTCACCTACCAAGGCTGGATTATTCTTGGTACGACGACTTAATATTTGAATAAGACGCTTCACTTCTTTATTACGACCAACAACTGGATCTAAACGTTTTTCGCGAGCTAATTTTGTTAAATCACGTGCGAGTGAATCCAAAGTTGGTGTGCCTTCTTGTGCTTGTTGCTGTCTCCCTTGAGCTGGACGACGACGGTTTGCACCATTTGCACTTTTATTTTGGTTCGCACCCATTTTTTTCTTCAAGAGTTGACGCATTTTCGCTAAACTTAGACCGAGGTTCAACATAATACGCGAAGCTAGGATTTCTTCATCACGTAATAAGCCTAAAAGTAAGTGTTCTGTACCCACTTGTGATGAACCTAAACGCTTCGCTTCATCACCTGCATAGGCAAAAATTTGTCTAGCTCTTGGCGAATAAGGTAGATAGCCGCTTACCGGATAACTAGTCATCGTGCCATAACCTGTTAAGTGTTCAATTTCTTCACGAATATCATTTTCATTCACATTCATTTCACGTAATGTTTTACCAGCAATACCATTAGGTTCAATTAATAAGGCTAGTAAAACGTGTTCTGATCCTACGGTTTGATGTTTAAAACGTTTTGCTTCTTCTTGGGCGATTTGTAATACTTCTTTAGCGCGCTGAGTAAATAGTTCGTCCATATTTTTTCACTTCCTATCTTTATAGTTCATAGCTCAATCGTTCTAGTACGCCATGCATAATATTTGCTCGTATGTTTTCTTCTTTAACTGATTTTCCTAAAGCTACTTTACTGATTGTTACTAATAATAAATTACCTTCTCGTTTAGAAAGAATCCCTTCTTCATATAATTTCTGAATAATTGCTATTCCATCTTTTTCTGAGAGTGATTGATCAAATAATTGGTTCACTTGTTCTAAAAATTGATGATAATTAGAAATTTGAACTTTTTCGATTCGAATATAGCCGCCACCACCTCGTTTACTTTCAACGGTATAACCTCGTTGTACAGTAAAACGTGTATTGATGACATAATTGATTTGTGAAGGTACACAATTGAATAAATCTGCCATCTCAGCGCGACGAATTTCAATCATCTCGCTTTCTTCCAGAATCTTCTTTAAATAAGCTTCAATCATATCAGAAGTATTTTGATGACTCATCTGCTCGTGACCCTCCTTTGACTATTATTGACCTTTATTATAACGAATTTTTCATTACTTGGAAAGGATAAGGTCTTGTTATCATCAAATACTTAGCAAAAAATAAAAGACGACCGATGGGTTTATCGTTCGCCTTTTATCTAAATTAAGGTACCTGTACAGTTTCAGCTTCATCTAGCTCACGGCTAACCTTTTCTTCATCATCACGTTGCACAGCGATTGTTGCTTCCTCTCCTTCTTCAATAGTAACAGGAACACTGATTGTCTCTTTATCATCTTCTGAGTCTAAAGTAATTTGCTCGTACTGTTCATTATCATGGTCCATATCTGTAAGCCAGACCGTAATTGTTTGACTCGATGAGTCTTGATCTTTGTCATCTTCACTATCTTCAGTGTCTTTACTGTCTTCGCTGCTATCTTCACTGTCATCATTACCTTTAAAGGAAGCTTCTACATCCACCGTAAATTTCTTTGTCTCAGGCTCTTCTTCCTCGCCTTTTGAAACAACCATATTCACTGTGCTTCCCTTATCTTCGGTTGAACCAGCCGAAGGATCTGTACTGATAACATCGCCTTTGTCGACAGAGTCGTCAAACTCTTCTTCTTTTTCCACTTTGAAGCCAGCATCTTCTAGTTTTTCTGCTGCATTATCCTCGGAATCTCCCTCTACATCAGGAACCTCAACTTGTTCTTGTCCAGCACTTACAGAAAAAACAATAGGAGTATCCGCCGGGATTACTTCTTCGCCTTCGCTTGGTGTTTGGTCAATAATCGTACCACTTGATTGTTCACTATAACTTTGCCGAATTTCTACCGAATTATCTCCCAAGCCCATACCTCGCAAACTACTTCTAGCTGCATCTTCTGTGCTACCAATAAAATTAACCATAGACACCGGGGCAGGACCATTGCTTATAACAAATGATACTTCCGTTTCTTCTGGCACCACTTCTTCTCCTTCATTAGGCGTCTGACTAATAATTTGTCCGGCTGGAACTGAATCATTAAATTCTTCTTCTGAAGAAATATTACTTTCTTTAAATTCTAGTTCTTTTAGTTTGTCCAGTGCGTCTTCATAAGTTTGTTCTGTATAATCATCCATCTCTACTTCTGGACTGCCGGAACTGATATATAAAACCACTTCTTGACTTTGCTTGATCTCAGCGCCTTCTTGCGGCGTCGTTTTAACGATCCGCCCTTCTTCTTGATCATCGCTAGGATATTCTCTTGTCTGATCAGCGGCTTGTACCCCGCTTTCGCGAAGTTTTTCTCTAGCCGCAGATTCCGTAAGACCGGCGACTTCTGGTACAGCAACTTCATCTCTTGAGCCAGCCAAAGAAAGATAGGTGCCCAAGCCGATTATCGCTAGTATCGCAACAAAAATTGCTAATAAAATCAGCCATTTTTTCTTTTTTTTCTTGGTTTTTTTATTTTTTTCATCTTCTTCAGTTGCTTTAGCAGCTTCTGTATCCTCTTCTTCATTATTAGAAAGAGGGTTATCTGTAATCGGCGTTATTATTTTTGTGTCATTGTTCATTGCTTGCGGATGCCAAACTGCTTCATTCTGACGCTCTGGTGATAAAACCGTTTCTAAGTCTTTACTCATTTCTTCAACTGTTTTATAACGGTCTGTAGGTTCTTTAGCTGTTGCTTTTAACACTACATTTTCTAGCGCTTGTGGTATATTTTCATCACGTTCTCTCAATGAAGGAATTTCATCTTGAAAATGTTTTAAAGCAATAGTGACTGCAGATTCACCATCAAAAGGCACACTACTTGTCAACATCTCATATAAAATAATACCAATAGCATAAATATCAGATTGACTTGTCGCCATACTCCCTCTTGCTTGTTCAGGTGAGAGGTAGTGCACTGAGCCTAGCATACTATTTGTTTGCGTGATCGATGTTTCCGATAAGGCAATTGCAATACCAAAGTCAGTGATTTTTACTACACCTTCATCATTTAGCAAAATATTTTGTGGTTTTAAGTCCCGATGGATGATCCGGTGCTCGTGGGCTAAGGCAACTGCAGAAAGGATCTGCTGCATTATATTGATAACAACAGAATAGTCCATAGGATAATGAGTCTGGATATAACGTTTTAAATCCATTCCTTTAACATATTCCATAACTAAATACTGCATTCCGTCTTCTTCTCCTACATCATAGACAGAAACAATATTAGGATGGACTAACTCAGTAGCTGCTAATGCTTCTCTTTGAAAACGACGAATGGCGTCTTGATCATTTTGAAAATCATAACGCAAAACTTTAATGGCAACTTCTCGGTCTAAAATCAAATCATCAGCTAAAAAGACATTGGCCATTCCGCCCATGCCAACGTTGCCTTTAATTAGATATCGACCACTCAGTTTCTTGCCAATATCAAGCATCAGCAACACCTCCAAAGCCGATCATAAGCGCAGTAATATTATCAAGGCCTCCACGATCATTGGCTGCATCGATCATTTTTTCCACCGCTTCTTCAGCGTTCGGATTCTTTAAAATAAGTTGAGCAATTTCTTCTTCAGACACCATATTAGTCAAACCATCTGAGCACAAAAGTAAATCATCTTTCGCATCAATCAGATGTGAGGATACATCTACTTCAATTGTGCCAGGCATTCCAACACATTGTGTCACAATATTTTTCTGTGGATGATTGGCAGCCATCTCTTTTGAAATTTCACCTGTTTTGACTAACTCATTGACCAGAGAATGATCTTCTGTTAGTTGAACCAATTGCTTTTCAATTAAAGTATAAATCCGACTATCTCCCACATGGGCAATAGTAAAGTCATCTTCAAAAACAGCGACTGCTTCAATTGTAGTCCCCATGCCTGCGAATTCAGGTGTTGCTTGGCCAGCTTGATAGATTGCAGCATTTTCTTCTTGAATCGTTTTAACTAACCACTTAGCGGCTTTTTCACTATCGGTGATTTTATTTTTTTCCCATTGTCTTCCAATTTCATTGACTGCCGTTTTACTAGCAACATCACCAGCTTGGTGACCGCCCATACCGTCAGCCAACATCGCAAGCGTATAGCCGTTTTTGTTTTCGAATACACCAACGTAATCCTGATTCGTATTTCGTATTTTTCCTACGTCGCTTTGAAAACTGATTTCCATTCCTTCACCTCATCGTTTTTTTCCGTAAACAACTGATAAAAAAACCGTCCGTATAATATTGATGCGGAAATATTGTTAACATTTTTTCTTTTAAACTGGCATTTAGTTTTTCATTCACAGTCACTTCCATCAATTCAAATTCAGGATGTTTTTGTAAAAATCGTTTAACCACTTCTTGATTTTCTTCCGGTAAAATCGTACATGTGCTATAAACCAGTATTCCTGAAGTTTTTAAGCTGGGAGCAACACTTTCCAAAATCTCTAATTGAATAGTTCTTAAACTCTGTAAATCTTCCGGTTTCTTTACATATTTTATATCTGGTTTACGACGCATCAATCCTAATCCAGAACAAGGCGCATCAACCAAAATTCGATCAAATGAAGATTGCGCAAATGTATTACTTACTTTTCTAGCATCTAGCTCTTTAGTTTTTACCACATCTTCAACATGCATTCGGATAGCATTTTCTTCAATCAAACGTACTTTTTGTTTATGAATATCAAGTGCTGTAACTTGTCCATTTTCCTGCGCAGCTAAAAAAGAAGCAATATGTGTAGTTTTCCCGCCTGGAGCAGCGCAAGCATCCAATACCTGATGCTTATTTTCAATTTGTAAAGCTGGTGCTACCAGCATAGAGCTTTCATCTTGAATCGTCAATAAGCCATCATTAAACAACTGACTTTTGGCGACAAAACCTTTCTTTGCTATAATACCATATTCAGAAATAGCACTTTCTATAGCTTCGATCCCTTCTTGGGCTAAGCTTTCTATGGCCTGTTTTCGCGTGATTTTACGTGTATCCACTCTTAAACTTACTTGACTAGGAGAAAATAAAGAAATCCCTAATTGTTTGGTCTGTTCCATCCCTATTTCTTCTACTAATCGTTTAGTTAGCCATTGTGGCATAGAAATTTGTGTGGCTAAACGCTCGATTGGATCATCTATTGTCGCGGTATCCGGTAAACCTTGCCGTTTAATGTTACGTAACACACCATTCACAAACTTACCAATTCCTACATTTCCACGAACTTTGGCAATATCGACCGCTTCATTTAAAATCGCGTGGTCAGGGATTCGATCAAGAAAATAAAGCTGATATATCGATAGTTCTAAAAGTAATTTTACCCAAGCGTCTATTTTTTTTGCATTTGCAATAAAAGGCTTCAAATAAAATTCCAGCAATAGTTGGCGACTCACCGTTCCATAAACAAGTTCAGTCAACAATCGGCTATCTTTAGCACTAAGTTGTCCTTTTTTGATTTCTTCGTTTAAAAGTAAGTTAGAATAAGCGCCGCCCTTTTGAATTCTTTCTAGCGCTTGTAAGGCCGCAAAACGAACAGTTTTTTTCGCATCATGACTCATTTTGTCCCACCTGTTCTCCAAGAGCTATGTTTTTACCTGCGCCGTTTAAAAACTCAGCAACCTTTTGTTTACTTCTTCCGGCAGGTTGCAATTCTTCAATTGCCAGAACGGTTTGCTGACCACATGCGATCCATAATTGTCCCTTATCACAGCGGACGATTGTAGCGGGTTTTTCATTTGTTCGTTCTTTTACAGGGGAAACTGTCCAAATCTTCCAGCGGTTCTTTTGATAAGTGGTATAGGCAATCGGCCAAGGGCGCATCCCTCTGACTTTTTGTTCTATTTCAGTTGCAGTTTTCTGCCAGTCAATTGCTTCTTCTTCTTTCTTAATGTTAGGGGCAAAAGTTACTTGTTCTTCATCTTGCGCAACAGAATGTAAGGTCCCAGCCAAAATTTGCGGTAAAACCTCAAGTAATAAGTCACGTCCTACTAAGCTTAATTTGGTAAACATCGTTCCCACATCATCAGTTGATGTAATTGGTGTACTTTCTTGTGCATAGACACCACCAGCATCCATTTTTTTCACCATATCCATAATGGAGACGCCTGTTTTTTCCTCGCCATTTATAATCGCATAATGAACAGGAGCCCCTCCTCTGTATTTAGGTAATAGTGAAGCATGAACATTCAATGCACCATATTGGGGTATTTGTAATAATTTTTCGGGTAAAAATTGCCCAAATGCCGCTGTAATAATAACGTCAGGCTGCAATCTTGCGATTTCTTCCATTTCCTTTGAGCCACTTATTTTTTCTGGTTGTAAAACAGAAATGCCTAATGCTAAAGCTTTCTCTTTAACAGGAGAGGCGACAATTTTTTTCTTACGGCCTACAGGACGGTCAGGTTGAGTAACAACGGCTTGCACTTCGTAACCAGCCGTTACCAACCCCTCCAAAATAGGAACAGAAAATTCCGGTGTCCCCATAAATACAATTTTTGTCATTTGAATTCTCCTTTAAATAAAGTTTACTGGTTCATTATCAATTGCTACATATAAGCTCTTGCGTTGGTCTTTTTGCGAATTATCAAGGATTTTTTTCAACACTTGAGAAAGAGCAGGCTCTTTTTTGTATTTTATAATCATTTGATACTGATAGCGGTTCTTTACTCGTGCAATAGAGGCAGGAGTAGGACCTAAAATAATACTACCAGAACTTAAAGCTGTTTTTACTTCCTGAGCAATTTGAAACATTTTTTTGGCAGCTACTTGTTCTTCCTGATGACTACAAGTAATTTTCACCGTGAAATAATACGGGGAGTAGCCGCTTTGATGCCGCAAAAACATCTCTTGCTTATAGAATGTTTCATAATCTTGTTTTTGGGCTAAAACAATCGCGTGATGTTCAGGATTAAAGCTTTGAATAATCACTTCTCCTGCTTTTTGGGCCCGCCCAGCACGTCCGGCTACTTGCGTTAACAACTGAAAGGTACGTTCATTTGAACGAAAATCCGGTAAGTTTAAAGCCGTGTCGGCATTTAAGACGCCAACTAAGGTGATATTGGGATAATCCAAACCCTTAGCGATCATTTGTGTTCCTAATAAGATATCAGCTTCTTGTGCACCAAATTTTTGTAAGATCTTTTCGTGTGCACCTTTTCGTCGCGTAGTATCAACATCCATTCTCAAAATCCGGGCACTTGGAAATAATTCTTGCAATTCTTCTTGTACTTTTTGCGTTCCTGTCCCATAATAACGAATTTTGTTACTACCACATTCTGGACAGTGCTTGGGAATACCTTCTTCATGCCCGCAGTAATGACAACGCATTGTTTTGGTATCCATATGCAAAGTCAAAGAAATATCACAATTCGGACAAGGAAGTACATACCCGCAATCTCGACACATGACAAAAGAAGAGTACCCTCTACGATTCAGCATTAAGACGGATTGTTCTTTTTTCTCCAAGCGATCTGCAATTTTTGCTTGTAATTCTTTTGAAAAATTGCTCATGTTTTTTCTTTCATACTCTTTTTTTAAATCGACAATTTCTATACTTGGTAAATTTGCTGCCGGATCCGCCCGTTTACGCAATAAAAGCAAATGATAGATATCTTTTTGCGCACGAGCGCGAGATTCCAAAGACGGTGTAGCACTGCCTAATACTACAGGACAATGATGATACTGTCCCCGCCATATTGCTAAATCTCTGGCATGATAACGCGGTGCTTCATCTTGCTTATAAGAAGATTCATGTTCTTCATCGACAATAATTATACCAATATTTTCCAGGGGCGCAAAAATCGCTGAACGAGCGCCTACGACAACTTGAGCCTGGCCACGTTCAATTTTGCGCCATTCATCATAACGCTCTCCTTGGCTTAAACCACTGTGTAATACTGCTACAGCATCTCCCAAGCGGCTTTTAAAACGTTCGACCATTTGCGGCGTCAGCGCGATTTCTGGCACCAACATAATGGCTGTCTTACCTTCAGCCAATACTGTTGAAATTGACTGCAAATACACCTCTGTCTTGCCACTACCCGTAATTCCTTCTAGCAAAAAAACTTCATCTTTGGCTTGTTTTTCAGCCGCAAGTATTTGATCTACTGCATGTTGTTGTTCGTTATTTAATGACAATGCTGATGTTTTATTAAAGACTTTTCCTTGATGAGGATCGCGGTAAGCTTCTACTTCTTCAAAAGACAACCAACCTTTTTTTTCTCCCTGCTTTAATACAGCTGAAGAAATTCCTTGCTTTGTAAAAAAAGCTGTCGGTTGATGCGCATTATTTTCTAATAATTCAACTAATTGCTTTTGTCTGGGGGCTCGTTTATCGATTCCCTGATAAATATCTGCTGCATCCCTTTGTGTCAAAAGACTATTAACATAACGGATTTTCTTTACTTTGTTTTTCTTTTTGACCACATAACGAAGTTCAACAACATTTTCTTCCCGTAATTTTTTTAATTGCTGGAGTATACCCATTTCTTCTGCTTCTTGCCAATCAATTTCATCACTTTCCAAAAAATACTGTTGTTTGACTGGATGTGAAGGATCCTTTAGCACGATTTTTTTTTGGTATTCAGCTTTCATCACGCTCGGCAACATCGTTTGCAGGCAAGTAATTTTAAAAGCATAAGTTGTTTCTTTCATATAATCTGCCAAAGCTAGTAATTCTTGATTTAAAACAGGAGACAAATCCAACATTCGAATAATTGGTTTAAGTTTTTCTTCATATGTACTTGTTGAACTCAGCGCAGTCACAAAGCCTTGGATATGACGATTCCCATCGCCAAAAGGGACTTCTACACGCATCCCAACTTCAATGACGTCCAATAGCTCATCTGGCACTATATAAGTAAATGGTTGATCAGTTTGCATTGTTGGTACGTCCACAATAACTTCTGCAAATAATGGCATGCGATTTCTCCTTTCTGACCTATTTTACTAAAATTACAGATGTTTGTCTTTATTAACTGATAAAGAATTAACTTCGATGTCTCCATTTTTGAAGAAAAGGAACAAAAATCGCAACGATTATTGAATATTTAGCAGAAAAAAAGCCTAGCCTTTCGTTAAATGAACAAGAA
>FLSG01003658.1_pt1 | contig 32536 bp, 28 predicted proteins | sample 1550511 | NCBI WGS metagenome assembly FLSG01 (sample SAMEA4031768, study PRJEB14383) | metagenome | biome: human; feature: oral; material: saliva | place: Philippines | collected 2014
GCAGTAAAAGCCGTCCCGGAAATTGTATAATTGAAACACTAGGAAATCTATTTGCAAAATCATTCCAAGGAAAAACTTTAGTTGATAAAGCAAACCAAATAAAAGCTATAGCGGTGGTCAAAAGGTTCGTTTTGCTCATTTTCCTAAATATAGTTATAAAAAATTGAACAACAAATAATAAACAAACAACTAAGGAAAGATCTTTATAAGGTCTAATTACATCCAATTTAAGCGCATTGTTTTCCATATCCCAAACAACAGCTGGTCTCATGAGTTGGTTCTCGACATTTACTTCTAATAGAGGATACCAGACATTAGCAGTCATAAATACTGTAGCTAAAGCGGCAATAAAAGTGTACATGAAAAATGATTTTTTATTTTTTGATTGCACAAAACCAATAAGAAAAAATGGGATTAAAATAAGAACAGAGAAAAGAGCTGTCAAAACATGGATTTGAATAGCCAAGGTCATAACAAAAGCTAAAAATGCTAGATCTTTTTTTGAGTAACTCTCTTTTAAGAACCTAGTTGCTGCTAAAACAACCAAAGGCAATACAATAGCGCCCCAGCTTCCAAAGGATTGATTAAATGACCAGGACTGGATGATATAAAAAGAGGAATACATAATAGAAAATATCAAGCAGATAAGAATTCTTACTTTATTTTTTATCAATAAAGTAAACATACTGATAGCAGATAAAAAAGTAATCAAAAAATTTGTCAGTAATTGGTAACTAAACCACGAACGGCAAATCAATAAAAGTAGTCCATTAAAATAGGCAAACATTGGTCCGTATAATGCATTGATGATTCGTCCAGATTGCGAAAAACCATACATTGAAATAAAGTACTGGAAGTTTCCTTCTTTAATTTGTTGTGCTGCGTCATAAAAACGATTATAGTGAAAGATCCAATCGTATCCTAAATACAAATTTTTATTACTAATTTGAATCCATTGCAACAAAATCGAAGCAACAAAGATGATCATCAAAGAAACGAATAGTCGTTTTTTATAAACGGTCAAAGACTTTTTCATGTGAACCTTCCTCTATGATTTACTGTTATTTCTTTTTTATTATTATACCATAGTCGTTTAAAATTTTGACTTTTGAAACGCTAAATATTTGCCTATAAAAAAAAGTAAAAGACCGTCCTTCTTGTGATATAGAAGAACGGTCTTTTATAATATCTTTTGTTATTTTTAGCTAAAAAAGTAACTATTTTTCATGGCGTATTTAACATCTGAAATATCTACTGTAACCAATCGACTCTCGTCCACCTTTTCTTGATCTACAAGATCAAAATTTTCCACTTCAAATACAATTGTCGGACCTTCTACGCTTTTTACATTTCCGATAAAGCTACGATGAAAATGTCTTGGCTGAACTTTATAGCGTTCTCCTACTTGGATATTTTCTATTACATTCATTCGTTTTACCCCCTAAAATAAACTTATAAAATCATTACTATAATATATACATAACATGTATGCATTATACATACAAGACTTTTAATAGAAAAAGTTTTTAAAAAGCTGAAATTCTTTAATAGATATAGACCGATTTTATTTTATTTATAATTTTTCACTTATAAATAAGGAATTATTTTCGTACTTATTCATTTTTTTATATATACCAATTTTGATAATGATCATAAATTTAATATACCTTATTAAGTATAGTAAGTCTTTTATATAACATTTAAAATCTATATAAAAAGCCCCCCTGCTTTAGAGGGAGCTTCAAGCTTTAAAATATATAGTTTATTTTTTTTACGGATAAATCCGATTCAACAAGCGTGGGAATGGAATAGCTTCACGCACATGTTCAATTCCAGCTAACCAAGTTACTGTTCTTTCTAACCCTAGTCCAAAGCCTGTATGTGGGACTGAACCATATCTGCGTAAATCTAGATACCAGGAATACTCATTTTCGTCCAAACCATAATTTCTGATTTGTTCTAATAAGTAGTTGTAATCCGTTGCCCGTTCGGAGCCACCAATGATTTCGCCATATCCTTCTGGCGCGATCAAATCAGCGCAAATTACAACATCATCTCTTGTAGGATGAGGTTTCATATAAAAAGGTTTGGTATCTTTTGGATAATTTAAAATAAATACCGGCTGATCAAATGAGTTGGCAATAAATGTTTCATGCGGCGCACCGAAATCTTCGCCCCATTCAATATCCTCAAAACCATTTTCTTTTAACAGGGTCACTGCATCATCATAGGAAATCCGTGGATAAGGTAGTTTCGTATATTTCTCTAGCACTGAACGGTCCCGCTCTAAAACATGCAAAGCGTAATCGCAATTATCTAAAAGACTTTGTACTAAAAATGCTACATATTCTTCTTGAATCTCTAGACTTTCTTCTTGATGCATAAAAGCCATTTCCGGTTCCATCATCCAAAATTCGATCAAATGACGACGTGTTTTGGATTTTTCCGCCCGGAAAGTTGGGCCAAAGGAGAATACTTTGCCAAAAGCCATCGCAGCGGCTTCCATATACAATTGTCCTGATTGTGACAAGTAAGCTTTTTGATCAAAATAGTTCGTTTCAAATAAATCAGTCGTACCTTCTGGCGCAGATCCAGTTAAAATAGGCGGATCTACTTTGGTAAAGTTACGATCATTGAAAAATTCGTAAGTCGCGCGAATAATTTCATTGCGCACTTGCATAATGGCATGTTGTTTAGAAGAACGTAACCACAAATGACGATGATCCATTAAAAATTCTGTTCCATGCTCTTTAGGAGTGATAGGATAATCATGACTTTCACCAACCACTTCAATGTCTTGTACGCCTAATTCATAGCCAAACTTTGAACGACTATCTTCTCTAATTTCACCTGTAACCCAAATTGAAGTTTCTTGTGGTAATTCTTTTGCTAAGTGAAATATTTCCTCAGAAACATCATTTTTTACGACAACGCCTTGAAAGTAAGCTGTACCATCGCGTAATTGTAAAAAGGCGATTTTTCCGCTGGAACGCTTATTAGCTACCCAAGCGCCGATTTTTACAACTTCACCTACATGCTTATTAGCATCGATAATTTGAATTTTTTCCAATTGTGTCTCTCCATTCTATATACTACATTCAACATTTTTAATTTTGTCGTTTTTTCTCTACGAATTCTTTTATTCGTTTTACCATTTCTTCCAACGTTCTCATATCTGTTGCATAGCTGATACGGATATTTTCATTGGAACCAAAACCTTGGCCTGTAACAGTAGCTACATGAGCTTCATTTAATAAAGCCTCTGTAAATTCAGTTACGTCATTATAACCGCAAATTTCCATGGTTTCTTTTACATTAGGAAAGAAATAAAAGGCACCTTGTGGTTTTTGTAATTTAAACCCAGGAATTTCTAATAATAATGGATAAATGCGTTTCATACGCTCTTCAAAAGCTTTGCGCATTTCCTCTACAGAATCCTGTGGGCCATTTAATGCTTCTGCTGCAGCATATTGACTAGCTGCTGCCGGGTTACTTGTCGACTGTGAAGCAATATCTGACATTGCTTTGATCAATTCTTTATCACCAGCGACAAAGCCAATACGCCAACCAGTCATCGAATAGGATTTAGAAACGCCATTAACGATCAATGTTTGGCGACGAATTTTCTCAGAGATAGTAGCAATGGGTGTAAATACATTATCATCATAAACAAGTCGTCCGTAAATATCGTCAGAAACAATCAATATATCATGCGCAACTGCCCATTCTCCAATTTTTTCGAGTTCTTCTTTACTATAAATCATCCCTGTTGGATTTGAAGGGGAGTTTAAAATGACTGCCTTGGTATTTTTAGTAGTTGCTTCTTCTAATTGCTCAGCGGTCACCTTAAATTGATTTTCTTCCTTACCTTTAACAAAAATAGGCGTTCCGGCAGCTAATTTTACTTGTTCCCCATAACTTACCCAATAAGGGACAGGAATAATCACTTCGTCCCCTTGATTTAAAATGGCTTGAAACAAGGTATAAAGTGCAAATTTCGCACCATCAGTTACCATTGTTTCTGATGTATCATAGCTTAAACCATAATATTTTTTTAAATAAGCAACTATGGCTTGTTTTAACTGCGGAATCCCTGCTGTAGGTGTATAAAAACTCGTTTTTCCAGAACGAATGGCTTCCACAGCAGCTTCTTGGATATGAACTGGTGTGGTAAAATCTGGTTCTCCGACAGTTAAACTTAATACATCAGCACCTTGCGCCTTTAATTGTTTTGCTTTTTCTGAAGCCCCTAAAGTTACAGAAGGCTCTAAATTCTCGGATCGTTGTGAAAATCTCATGTACATACATCCCTTTCTAATTACAAGCTAGATACCCTGAAGATCATCGACTTCTTCGCCATCTTCAAATTGCAGTAAGTAATAATTACTATCCTCACCATCTTCATCATCAGTAGTGACAACTTCCCAAACTGGCGTGTCATCTACCATGCCTAAGCTTGCTTTTTCAACACTTTCATCTTCATGTTCTTCTAACACTGCCTGCTTTGCCTCTAATTCGGTCAATCCGTCATCTTGCTGTTCAATGGTTACTTTATTTCCTGATTCCGGTATAATCACAGCCAGTGCTTGGTCATTCTTATCTTTTCCCATTACTGTAAAATAGTTTTCATCACGCCTAAACCAATAAAAATCATCCACGGTATCGATATTCGCATATTCTTCGGCAATTTCTACTGCTTCTTTTTTTGCTTGTCGCATTGGACGTGAAGCACGAACGTAAAAAATGATAGAAAAGAAAATAATGAAAAGCAAAACCATGCTGATGACAAATAAAACAGTGACTTTCTGTTTTTCTCTTTTTTCATTATCCGGCACTTTTAAACGCACCCTTTCTTTTTAGCTAATCTCTATTATACAAAAAGTTAGAGGGAAACTGTACCATTTTTATACAAAATTTATTGCTTTTCTAAAAATTCGTCTATTACTTGCTTCATTTCACCAACTGTGGCTTCTTGAATCGGTAATTCTTTCGGCAATGCTTTTTCCAATCGTTTGCCATAACTTTTAGTGATTAAACGCCGGTCAAACAAAATCATCAACCCTTTATCATTTTCTGAACGGATTAAACGACCTAGTCCTTGTCGTAATTTCAACGCAGCTTTAGGTAAACTTTCCTGTGAGAAAGGATCAAGTGATTGCTCTTTTAAATAATAATTCCTAGCTTTAATAAGCGGTCGTTGCGGATTTTCAAAAGGTAAACGCGTTACAATCAATAACTGTAATGCATCTCCTGGCAAATCGACACCTTCCCAGAAGCTGTCTGCGCCAAATAAAATCGACTGCTTCGATTGAATGAAGCGTTTAAGCAACTTTTCTTTACTCCCGCCCATTCCTTGAGCCAGAATTTCTCTACCTTTACTTAAAAAATGTTGATGAATTTTTTTGTATACTTTTTGCAAAATTTCATGAGATGTAAACAAAACTAAAGCTGGTTGATGAATATCTTCTAAAAGTACCGTTAAGTTTTCTGCCAGATAGCTTGCATAAACATCACTACTTAGTTCATTTACATTGATATCATTTTTGGCGATTAAAAGTTTGGCTTGATTCGTATAATCATAGGTTTGCGGAATTACTTTTAACGGCGCCTCAGGGACACCTAGTTTTTTAGTGAAATAGTTTCTATTTTTAGGAACTTTCAGCGTGCCGCCCATATAAATAATTTTTTCATAACGATCATACCAAGAAGTATTCGGTAAAATTGCCGCATGGAAATCAATGAGCTGAATACGTGCTGTTTTCTTATTTCCGTACAAATACAACCAGTGCACATAATGAGAGGACCAATTCGTCAGCCAGTCCTTCATAAAAGAGGCCTGAGCTTTCATTTCTTCATAAAAAGAAAGAAATTCGCCAAAATAAATTCTTTGCCGATCCAACCAAGCATCGCTTATTTTGTTCATCTGCTCATTCAATTGCGACTGAATCTCTAGTAACTCTTGATAATACAGTAATAATCGCTGAATAGTTTTCTCACAACTTACGGACAAGTTTTGGCGTTGTTCTGCCTGCAAGATAATTTCTTCTTGAACTGGCCACTCTTCAAACCACTCGGCAAAAAGGTCTTCTTGACATTCGATGATTGCTTGTAGTTCTTCTTGATATAAATGAAACAATCGCAAACTTTCAGTTTGGTCTTCTAGCATGGTTTCTATTTGGGCAAACAACTGATCATCGTCATAAAATTGATTGACTCTACGCTGAAAAGCTGGTGTATCAAGATAATGTTTGGACACTTTTTCCATGGTTTCTGGTAGATGATGCGCTTCATCAATAAGCAGATAACGACTTTTGGGTAATAAAGCTTGCGCTCGCTGCGTTTCTTGTGCTAAGAAAGCATGATTTATAATCAAAACATTGCTTTGTGCCATCCGTTTTTGTAGATGACATAAAAAATCTTCTTGGTAAAGTGGCTGTTGATCGGACAAATATGCGATACCACGATGGCTAATTTCTTGAAATAACAAATGGTCTAGGCGAATTAAGTTTAATTCATCCAAGTCCCCTGTCATCGTTTGCGTCAGCCATACTAAAATTCCCATTTGATATAAAGCATATTGTTTCTGTTGGACAGGCGCATCCAAAGTAGCCTTAAAGCGCTGCAAGTCGATATAATGACTTTTGCTTTTCACAACTGTGGCATAAAGCGGTTGTTCAATTAAGGTATTTAACAAAGGAATGTCCTGATCAATCAACTGGTGCTGCAGTAAAATCGAAACAGTACTGATTACCATAGGGTTTTCTGGTGTTGCTAGAAAAGCGGCAGGTAATAAATAACCAATCGTTTTTCCCATACCTGTTGATGCTTCAATCAATAAATTCTTTTCTGTACTTTCAGTAAAGTGACGAAAAACAGTATTCATTAACTGCCCCTGTTCTTTACGATAAGATAGTTTATCTTGATAAAGTTTTACTTTTTCTTTTTTCGTTTTAGGATAAGGCTTTTCATAATAGTTTTCATCAAACAGTGGAACTTCTTTTTTACGCAAAGCAATACCCTCAATAACTTCTAATGATGGCGCTAAGGGCGGCAGTTTTGTTTGCATTTCTTTTGTAATTTGTTTGATAAAAATGCTTGTTTCTTTACTGGTTACCTCACTTAATTGCGTGATTTTTTCTAATGTTACCAGCGGCAATTCCTGCATCTTTGCTTTAATATGTAATAATAAAGCAGCCGTTACCTCAGCGTCACTGTCGGCTTGATGCGGTGAATCATGTTGTAAACCTAAACTTTCAGCCAAATCATTTAAACGAAAACTAACCTGTGTGGGTAAAAAAATTTGCGCCAACTCCACGGTATCAATACCTGGAATTTGTAACTCAGGCATACCACAACGTGTTAATTCATGATTTAAAAAATTATAATCAAAGTGGATATTATGAGCAACAAAAGTTGTATCCGCTAGAAAGTTATAAATGGTTGCTGCAACATCTTCAAAATACGGCGCCTTTTTCACACGTTTATTTGAAATATGCGTTAAGTGTTGAATTTGTTTTGATATTGCTTTAATCGGATTGATATCTACTGCAAAACGATCGATGATTTCATCATTTTTGACTAGTACACAACCAAACTGAATAATACGATCCGTCTTAGGGTCTGTTCCGGTTGTTTCGATATCTACAATTGCATAAGTGGTATTCATTACTTCTCACCTTTTCTTTGCTTTCTGCATTATAATACAGAACCACTGAAAAACCAATGAAGGAAATCACTAACAGACAAACAAAAGCAACTTATAAGCTGAGCTGCTCTTGTCTTTTGGATAACGCAATTTTTTATTAAAAAGAAGGGACGTATGTTTAAGTTCCCTTCTTTTTGGGTAAAATCAGGGGAAGTATGGACGACTTCCCTTCTTTCTGAGTGGAATCAGGGAAAGTACGGGCTACTTCCCTTCTTTTTTGAGAAAAGCGAGGGAAGTATGAGTGACTTACCTTCTTTTTATACGGAATCAAGGGAAGTTTGGAAGACTTTCCTCTTTTTTTACAAGAACTATCGTTATTTTAAATAAAATAAAAAAACGGAGCAGCAATTGCCCCGTTTTATGCTTGATTTTTAAATTAAGCTTTTACTACATTAGTAGCTTGTGGTCCACGTTGTCCTTCTTCGATATCGAAGCTAACAGATTGGCCTTCTTCTAAAGTTTTGAAACCTTCTTCTTGGATAGCTGAAAAGTGAACGAATACGTCGTTTCCATCTTCACCTGTGATAAAGCCATAGCCTTTTTCTGCGTTGAACCATTTAACTGTTCCTGTTTCCATGTAAAAAAATCCTCCTTGTGTATAAACACATATTTTGCAAATCCTTGTTAAGTGAATATTTGGAAGATGTTCTTAGATGAAACAAGCTACCATAAATTACGTAACAAAAACTACATTTCATAGTATAACACATAAACTAGAAAATAACTAATTTTTTGCAAAAGATTTTTATTATTTACTTTTTATGCCCAATAAATAAAAGATAGCAGCCCTAAATAGAACTGTTATCTTTTGATTTAGTAACAAATTAATATCTTAATGTGGCATATAAACTCTTTTTACCAGGAGCGTCTTCTTGTTCTAGTACAAATACATCTCCGCTATTACGTAATACATCACGAGCGATTGTATTTAGTACTTGACGCCAATCATATTCAGCCTCAGGATCTTCACCAAAGTTTTCTTGTAAATTAGATGTTGCGATAAAGAACTGATCTACTCGACCTAATTCCGCAGCTTGTTTAATATCAGCAACTTGTTCGAAACTTTTGCGATTCATCAGTTTTTGATAACTTTCAATTTCTCTTTTTGATAGTTCTTCGGTGATTGGACCTGTCGCCTCTTCTATTTCTTGGGTAGAAAGTTGCGCTGGCGAACGAGAAATAGCAATACTTGGGTCATAATAATTATATTTTGCATTTTTCTTAAATGCGGTTTGGTTTTCAGTAAGAGCAAAAAGATAAAGTGGTACTTTTTCTTCATTTTCCAGCTCATTACGCAAGAAACTATCGATTGCTTGATAATAATTATTCCAATCGATTTCTACTTCTTCATCTTTAGGATTTCCGCTATGATAGCCTAAACCAGCACGAAAATCGGTGTCACCACCAGTAAGTTCAGTTCCTAATGCTGTTTCTAAATCAGTCGGTGCATCCTCTGGAAGTTCAACTTCTGAGAGTTTTTTATTACTCATAAAATATAAACTCATCGAACTACGATTTAACGCCATTAAATAGTAACGGTAGTTAAATTGCGCGTTTTTGATAATTGCCAGTAGATAAGGTGTATCACCGACATAATATTGATCATCAACTCGGATACTTAAACGATGAATATAAGTTTCTTCAGCAGTCAAAATTATGGCAACACTTGTGGTTGCATCACGGAAAAATGCTCTATCATTTAATAAATCATCAAATTTTTCCTGGAATGGTTCCCAATCTTGGTCTGGATAACGCTTATCAAAGCGTCTTTTCGCTTCTTTCATAAAATTTTTGATCTTTAATTGATCTTTTTCAACGCCTTGGGGAGTCACATTTGTATTGATCATAATCGTAACAAATGGACCTTGTACTCCTTCATTTGACAAACGATCTAATAATTCTCTTCCAATTTTTGCCATATATTATTCCCCTCCTACATAATTTATATGCTACATTTTAAGTGTACCATGACTAAGCATTATAACAAAATAAAACGTTACCATCATTTTTTCTCTAAATTAAGTTCCCCTTTACAAATAGGAACGTTTGTTCGTATAATGATAGATGAAAGCAGGTGATGGAATTGGTTTCCTTCGATTATAAAAAAGAACCCTTACGTGATATTTTATTTATTGATGTAAAAAGTTTTTATGCTACAGTGGAATGTATTTATCATGGTTGGGATCCTTTAGAAACAATGCTTGTAGTGGCTAGTCACGCTGATAATACTGGCAATGGTTTGATTTTAGCTGCTTCGCCTAAAGCCAAAGAGATATTGGGAATATCTAATGTCTCACGAATCGATAATTTGCCTAACCACCCTTTATTAAAGCAAGTTCCTCCACGGATGAGGTTATATATTAAAGAAAATGTCCTACTGAATAACTTATTTAAAAGCTATGTAGCTTCAGAAGATTTATTGATCTATTCCATTGATGAGTCTATTTTGGATGTCACTCATTCATTAAATTTATTTTTTCCAGACCCAAACTTATCGCGACAAGAAAAGCGCCGGTTGATGGCTAGAAAAATCCAGACAGAAGTCTATGAAAAAACCGGTTTGATTCTCTCTGTAGGAATTGGTGATAATCCCTTACTAGCAAAATTAGCTTTAGATACAGAAGCCAAGTATCGCAAAGAAAATAATTATATGACTGAATGGACTTATCAAGATGTAGAGCGCAAAGTTTGGCAAATTCATCCTATGACGGAATTTTGGGGGATTGGAACGCGTACGAAAAAACAACTAGCTAAAATAGGAATTAACACTATCGAACAACTAGCAAATTCAAATCTTGATTTACTTTATTACCGATTTGGGGTTATTGGTGAACAGCTCTATCATCACGCCAATGGCATCGATCGAACCATCTTAGCGGAAACACCCCCTGTCGTTAAAGAAAAATCTTATGGCAACAGCCAAGTGCTTCCCAAAAATTATACCAAGCAGCGTGAAATCGAGATCGTTATTAGCGAATTAGCAGAACAAGTGGCTGCGCGAATCCGTCGCCATGATTATTTTACCTCATGTGTACATCTTTATATTGGCGCGGCTTATGGCGAAACAGATGGTGATTTTTCCCATCAGATGAAAATTCCCGCGACCAATACCAATAAAGAATTAAAAGCGCATTGCTTACGTTTATTCCGAAGATATTATCAAGGACAAGCGATTCGTCATATTGGTATCTCCTATTCTAAATTAACTTATATTAAGGCCCGAGAAATGGATTTATTTGATGATGTGGATACTTATGTAAACGAAGAGCGCTTAGATAAGATCATCGATAAAATTCGAGCAAAATATGGTTTTCATTCAATTTTTTATGCAACCAGCAAATTAGAAGGTGCGCGCAGCCTTGCCCGCAGCCATCTAGTTGGTGGTCATAACGGCGGCGCTGGGGGGCTAGACGGTTTATCTTGAATCATTTTGTTAGGAGAATTCATTTTCGTTTACAAACGTAAACAACAATGCTACACTAGATGTGTATTATAAAAAAGGAGGAGTTATAATGAGTGAAAATCATGAACATATGGATCATGCAGCAACGGAACACAACCATGAACATGGCGGACATTCTGGAATGGATCATTCCATGCATATGGGAAATTTAAAACCGAAATTCTTTATTTCTTTAATTTTAACGATCCCAATTATTTTAATGTCGCCAATGATGGGATTGGATTTACCTTTTCAATTCCAATTTCCCGGTTCTGAATGGCTCGTATTGATCTTAGCCACAATCTTGTTCTTTTATGGTGGAATGCCATTCTTACAAGGTGCAAAAATGGAACTATCCTCAAAACAACCAGCGATGATGACATTAATTTCTTTAGGGATTACAGTAGCATATATTTATAGTTTATATGCTTTTATCGCAAATAACTTTATCCCTCAAATTGATCATGTGATGGATTTCTTTTGGGAATTAGCCACATTGATCGTTATTATGTTACTAGGTCATTGGGTTGAAATGAATGCAGTAAGTAATGCTGGAAATGCCCTAGAAGAAATGGCGCAACTGCTACCAAATACTGCACATGTTGTCGATGAAAATGGAGATACACAAGATGTTTCTTTACAAAATGTACAAGAAGGACAACATGTATTAATCAAAGCGGGTGAAAAAATCCCAACTGATGGTACAGTATTAAAAGGAACTACCAGTGTTAACGAAGCGATGGTTACTGGTGAAGCTAAAGATGTAGAAAAAGAACAAAAAGATACTGTGATCGGTGGTTCTGTTAACGGTTCTGGTACGATTACAGTTGAAGTCACCGGAACTGGTGAATCAGGTTATCTTTCTCAAGTTATGACTCTTGTTGAAAATGCGCAAAATGAAAAATCAAAAGTTGAAACTCTATCAGACCAAGTTGCTAAATGGTTATTCTATGTTGCGCTAGCTGCTGGTATTCTTGCCTTTATCGGTTGGTTGATTACTTCCGATTTGAGTACCGCTTTTGAACGTATGGTAACCGTGCTTATCATTGCTTGTCCGCACGCATTAGGACTTGCAATTCCACTAGTGATTGCTCGTTCAACTTCTCTAGGTGCTAAAAACGGTTTGCTGTTACAAAATCGCGAAGCATTAGAAACGGCTAGAAAAGTTGATGTTATCTTAATGGATAAAACAGGTACATTAACAGAAGGTAACTTTGCGGTAAATGACTATCGTTCGTTTAGTGACGATTACACAGCAGATCAAGTACTCACTTATATTTCAGCGCTAGAGCAAAATTCTAGTCACCCACTAGCTGTCGGAATTTTAAATAAAGCAGAAGAATTGTCCTTAGATATTCCAGAAGCTTCTGATGTCGATAACTTACCGGGCGTTGGACTAGAAGGAACTGTTAATGGAAAAGATATTAAAGTTGCTAGTGTTTCTTATTTGAATAAACAATCGATTGACTACGATCAAGATAATTTTGATGAATTGTCAAGTCAAGGAAATTCGGTTAGTTTCTTACTCATTGATGAAAAAAATATTGGCTTAGTAGCTCAAGGTGACCAAATCAAACCAGACGCTAAATCTATGATTCAATCACTTAAAGAACAACAAATCGAACCCGTTATGTTAACAGGTGATAACCAACAAGTTGCACAAGCTGTAGCAAAAGAGTTAGGTATTGATGATGTTCACGCTGAGTTAATGCCTGAAGACAAAGAAACAATGGTAAAAGATTATCGCGATAACGGACAAACGATAATGATGGTCGGCGATGGTGTAAATGATGCACCTAGTCTGGCAAGAGCAGATATCGGTATAGCAATCGGTGCTGGTACAGACGTTGCAATTGATTCAGCCGATGTGATATTGGTCAAAAGCGACCCATCTGATATCATGCATTTCCTAACATTAGCTAAACGTACACAACGTAAAATGGTACAAAATATTTGGTGGGGTGCTGGTTACAACATCGTAGCTATTCCATTGGCAGCTGGTGTTCTTGCACCTATCGGTATTATCTTAAGCCCTGCAGTTGGCGCGATCGTGATGTCACTAAGTACAATTATCGTAGCGATTAATGCAATGCTACTAAAAATTGATTAACTAAGTAAAACTTAATAATTAGGAAAAAAGAACTTATCTACATGGTAAGTTCTTTTTTTATGCTATTCCCTCTCATTCCTCATAAGTTTTCCATTTCTTTGTGGTATCGAAGTCCATTCAACATAGGTTTTCCATTTCTACGTGCTATCGCTTCTCATTCAACATAGGTTTCTGGTTCTTTGTGCTAACACCGCTCATTCAACGTTAATTTTTAATTGCTTGCTCCTCTTTAAATAAAATCCATTAAAAAAGACAAGAAGAAGTGTCTTTCTTTCTCGTCTAAAAAGTAATTATAGCTATTATTTTTTGATACCTTGAGTTATCCATTTTTTCCGAAAACGAAAATCTTTGACAAGTTCTTCGTTACTCCAATTGTTGACAATACAATTGGTAAGAGTATTCATAACAAGGGACATGATAAAGTATAAAAAGCTTATCGCTTCGTCATGAGATTCGATTAAAAAATGATTCTGTTCAAGTAAATCTAGCCATTGCGTAAGCATTGGAGAATCAGGTGCTAAAGGCTTTCGTTTAGCTGTAAGCACCTGGTTATTTTGGGTAAGTAAACGTAAGATATGCCAATAGTGACTGTCACGATCAAGTTTATTACACTGTACTAAAAAATTTTCGATACCAAGAAAGAAGTCCTGCTTATATTGCTTGATTGAAGTTAAGATATCACCATGGATTTGAATAGTGTATCTTTGGATAAGATAAGTATAGGCATCTTCTAAATCTTGAAAATATTTATAAAAGGCACCTCGAGACATTTCCATTGCATCAACAATCTCAGAAACTTTTACTTGGCTGATATGTTGGCTATAAAATTTGTCTAATAGAATACTTTCAATATGTTCTTTTTTTTCTTCTGACAAATTTTGGAACGTTTCTTTTGGCATTATCTTATCTCCTTTAAGCAATCGTTACTTACAGTATACCTGCATCTAAATTTTTTGTCACGAGTCGTTAAAAGTTAAATTATTTATCAGCCAATAACTGTCCATCTTTCATTTGATACGTTCGATCACTCCATTGCACCATACGTTCATCGTGTGTCACCATTACTGTAGCCTTTTGTTTTTCATGGGCTTCTTTTACCAATAATTTCACCACATCATAAGCATGATCTGTGTCCAGACTTGCCGTGGGTTCGTCTGCTAAAATCAGGCTTGGTTTATTAAATAAGGCACGAGCGATCGCCGCTCTTTGGCGTTCACCACCAGACAAATCTCGTGGATAGCTGTTTTTCAGAGAATAAATGTCTAATGATTTTAGCAACTCCTCTAATTGTTGATCTGACGTTTTATGTTTGGAAACCTTATTCACCAAAGCAAACTGTTCTTGAACAGTTAAAAAGGGGACAAGGTTAGCGCTTTGTAAAATAAAGCCAATTTCCTTAAATCGTAGATCTGCTCTTTTTTTCTCCGCTAGATTTGAAAAAGAAGTACCATTAAGTAAAATTTCTCCGGAAGACGGGCTTTGCAAGCCACCAGAGATTGTTAGAAAAGTGCTCTTTCCAGAGCCGGAAGGTCCGATAATACTAACAAATTCTCCATTTTTTACCGTAAAATTAATATCATCTAATGCAGTAACTTCTGTATGACCACTACCAAATTTTTTTGTAATATTTTTCATTTTAAGTATATCTTCCATAATTTTATCCTCCTATTGCAGTAATTGGATCAACTTTAGTGAGCGTTCGAACAGAGAATAGACCACCGATAATTGCCACAAGAATTAAGATACCACTATACAGTAACCACTGACTCCAAATAATGGCAAAAGGCATCGCAGTCGGTAAAATCAAGCTAGTTAAATACGCTAAAAACATAGCAATTCCAACACCGATGATCCCCACCATAAAGGATTGTGCGATTAATGACTTGGCGATAAACCAATTTCGAATTCCTTGTGCTTTTAATACGCCAAAAATCGATGTCTTTTGCAGCGTAATGACATACATGAAAATTCCGATAACAGCAGCTGCTGTTATGAATAGGAAATATATCATCGCGTCAAGCGTAAGATTTTGCGCAGAATATCCGGGGATATTCTCAATTAATTCTGAAGTTGATAAGACATCAAAAGCATCGTTTTGATCCGCGATTGTTGCTTTTTCCTTTGTAGCTATAGCATTGATTGGCTTATCTTTATCCTCAGCAAAGGGTTGGTTACCAAACTTTAATTCTGTCCAAGTATCCAAGTCGGTATAAATAACAGGGGATACAGTGTAATAAGTTTCTGGAAAAATGCCAACGATTGTTAAATCTTGATTGTATTGTCCGATTTTTATTTTATCGCCTATCTGATAGCCAGTATCCGCTAAGTTTTGCGAAATGAGAATTTCATTTTCCTTTGATAGATTATTTCCTTGTGTAAGTTTAGGAATTAAAAACGCATTTTTTTGCGTACCAAAAACGGTAATATTTTGTTGTGTTCCTTTTACTGCGCCACTATATAAGCCGATAGGGGCTTTAGAGCTATCTGTGACATCATTAAGATCATCTCTTGTTAATTGAGAAGCAGTTAAGTTTTTATTAGCTTCTTCTGATAAAACGATCTCCTGAGCATTCCAATCTTCGACTCCTTTTTTAAACTCTTCAGCTAGCCCTCTAGCTAAACCTGAGAGCATAAAAACTACGTAAGCAATTAATACCATAATACCGATGATTAAGCCAAAACGTAATTTAGAATAGCGCATTTCTTTTCGTGCTAAAAACATCTAGATTCCTCCTATAAGAAAATGATAATTTTAGTGACACAATGTCACTAAAAGGCTATAAGCTAAGTGACAATGTGTCACCAGAAATTAGTATAGCACATTAGTGACATGTTGTCACTATAAAAGTAAAAAAACTTACCATAATTGATAAGTTCTTTTTTTGTGCTATTTCCTCTCATTCCTCATTGTTTTCCTATTTTTTTGCGTTATCGGCGCTCATTCCACATAAGTTTTTCATTTCTATGTGTTATCGCTTCTCATTCCTCATAGATTTTCTGTTTCTTTGCGCTATCACTGTATATTCGACATAGACTGCTATTTCATTGTTGAATCGCCACTGTTAGCACATAACTTTCCACATTGACCTGCTCCCTCATTAAATAAAATCCATTAAAAAAGCAGGAAAAGCCATTTTCGACTTTTCCTGCTTAAAAAATTATCTTTAGAATGGAATAAGACTAAACACACCAGCTGCTATAAGTCCGCCAATGATCGGTCCAACGACTGGCACCCATGAATAAGACCAATCAGAAGCGCCTTTATTGGCAATCGGTAAGATTTGGTGAGCAATTCTTGGCCCTAAATCGCGGGCTGGGTTGATTGCATATCCAGTAGGTCCACCAAGGGATAGGCCAATAGAAAGTACCAAAAGTCCTACAAGAAGTGGATTAAATCCGTCAGAAATAGAATTTTCTCCAAGACTGAGTAAGCCCATAACTAAAATAAATGTACCTATAATTTCAGTTACCGTATTAGCTGTTAGGTTACGTACAGCGGGTGCAGTTGCAAATGAACCTAAAATACCGTCTTTGTCATCTGTTTCACTCCATAATGGCATATATGCCAACCATACTAGTACTGCACCGACAATACCACCTAGGATTTGTGCAATAATAAATGGCACAACTAGACCAGCGGAGAAATCACCCATAGCTGCAAAAGCAAGTGTTACGGCTGGGTTTAAATGGGCTGGACCCATAAAACCTGAAATATAAATCGCCATGGCTAAGCCCATGCCCCAACCTACAGTAACAGCGATCCAGCCTGCACCTTCTGCTTTACTCTTTTTTAAATTCACACCAGCAACAACACCGTCACCTAGTAAAACTAGTACAGCAGTCCCTAAAAACTCACTAAATATTTGTAAACTATCACTCACGGTATTAGTCCTCCTTCAACTCTTTCAAATCTGATTCTGCCACTACTTCTGCTAATTCTTTTTGATAATTGGCTTTTTCTTCAGCGCTCCATTGATAAAATTCAGCCATTTTATCAAGCACTGGTTGCTCTAAAGCATCTAACTCATCGCGAATAAACAATATAAAGTTTGTACGACGTAAGAAGTAATCTACAGGAGTTAGCACAAGTTCTTCATTTAACGCATAGTTTAATGAAAAACTATCGCGTTGGCTTAACCCTTTGATTGGTTCATCATAAGTCAATACTGTTGGTAAATTAGATCCATAAAGATTTGCCAAGTAAAGAGCATCTTTTTCATTTAGTCCTTTATCTTGTGCCTGTTTAGCTAATTTTTCAACTTCTTCATCCACATTATCAGGATCAATATCTCCACCAGAAACTGGATATTCTTTAGAGTCAATTAAGTCAAATTGATTATCTAATTTCTCATTGATTTTCTTCAAAGCACCTTCTGCCATCAAACGATAGTCGGTGATTTTACCACCGGAAAGGGTAACTAAACCGTCGCTGGCTTCTTCCAAGCTACTGCCGCGAGAAATTTGTGATGGATCAACTTCTCCGCTATCCTGTGCACTATCTGCTTCTTGAATCGCTTTTTCGACATCGTCTCTTTTAACATTATCTTCTAAATATTCTTTTGTGGTGTTGACGACTTTATTGAAGCTTTCATCAGAAAGTTTTTCGCTACCGCCCCCACCATTATAGTCAGAGCCGCCATTTGTAGCGATTAATGGGCGTAGTCCTGCCCAACTAGCTTCGATATCATCTAAGCTAATGTCGGCATCAGGATAACGGCGGTTAACAATTCTTAACAAGTAGTCGACATCTTCTTGTGTAACTTTTGGATGTTTTAAGTCTCCATGATAGTCGGTATCTGTTGTTCCAAAGTAGGTTTTGTCCTCTCTAGGAACGACAAAAATCATACGACCATCGTTTTCACCTGTATCAAAGTAAGTTGGTTGTGGAACATTTAATTTTTCTTTATCCACAACTAAATGAACACCTTTTGTAGGTCGCATTTGATCAGATAAATCATCTTTTTTATCTAAGTCACGCACTTCATCTGTCCATGGTCCAGAAGTATTGATTACAACCTTAGCACTGATATGGAAATTCCTACCACTGATGACATCTTGAATATCAGCGCCATTGACCACACCATTTTGATCATGCGTAATTTTAACGACTTTGACTTTATTTAATACTCGAGCACCATCTTCATGCGCCTTTTTGATATTTTCAATCACTAAGCGTGAATCGTTGTTGCGAAAATCAAGGTAAACGCCGCCGCCTTGCAGACCTTCTTTTTCTAATTGAGGTTCTCTTTCTAATACTTCTGATTTATTTAAAGTATAGTTAGCAAATTTGCCGGTAACACCTGCCAAACGATCATACAAATTCATCGCTACTTTTGCTGAAAACATGTTAAATGTTGCGCCAGCTTCATCATAAATCGGCAAAAGCATTGGGTCAGGTTTTGGAATATGCGGCGCGATATGTTGTACATTCGCGCGTTCTTTTACCGTATCGTTAACCACTTCTACATCAAATGTTTTTAAATAACGAATACCACCATGGACTAATTTTGTTGAACGAGAAGAAGTTCCCTCAGCAAAATCCTGCATTTCAACTAAGGCGGTTTTCATACCGGAAGCGGCGGCTTGTACAGCAACGCCGGCTCCGGTAATCCCTCCTCCGATTACAAGTAAGTCCATTTCTTCATCTTGAACTTTTTGTATTTCTTCATTTCTTGTCTTATATGAAAAGACCATCAATTATCCTTCTTTCCTTGCACGATGTTTAAATACGCGAGTTGCTTCAACGGCTTCTTGCCATCCTGCATAAAGGTCTTCGCGTTTTTCATTATCCATTTCTGGTTTGAACGTCTTACCTTCTTCTTTCAAGCCTTTCAACTCTTCCATATCTTTCCAGAAACCAACAGCTAAACCAGCTAGATAAGCGGCACCAAGTGCAGTTGTTTCAAGGTTTGCAGCACGTTCTACTTCGATATTTAAGATATCTGATTGAAATTGCATCAACATATCGTTATTAGCAGCACCACCGTCAACTCTCAAAAGTTGAATATCAGTATCTGTATCTTTATTCATGGTATCGATAACGTCTTTAGATTGATAAGCGATCGATTGTAGTGTTGCTTTAACAAAGTCTGCTCGACTCGTCGCACGTGTCAGGCCAAATACGGCACCACGAGCGCCAGAGTCCCAATAAGGCGCGCCCAAACCGGTAAAGGCTGGAACTACATAAACGTAATCGTCATCACTAGCTCTTTTTGAAATTTCCTCTGATTCAGGTGCTGTTTCTACCATATTCATCTCATCTCGTAGCCATTGAATCGCTGAACCGGAAACAAAAATACTACCTTCTAAAGCATAATAAATTTTACCGTTGATACCATAACCAATAGTTGTTAATAAATCATTTTCGGATAGTTGAGGTTCTTCTCCAATGTTCATCACGATAAATGACCCAGTACCGTATGTGTTTTTAACCATACCAGGTTCAAAAGCCATTTGACCAAACAATGCTGATTGTTGGTCCCCTGCCATTCCAGCAATCGGAACTTCGCTACCAAAGAAATGATAAGTTTCAGTATAGCCATAAACTTCTGAGTTACTTTTTACTTCTGGCAGCATCGCCTTAGGAATATTTAATAGATCTAAAATTTCTTGGTCCCATTCTAAGTTATGAATGTTATATAACATTGTACGACTCGCGTTTGAATAATCTGTTACATGGACATTTCCGCTAGTTAATTTCCAAACCAACCAAGTATCAATTGTACCAAACAATAAATCGCCGTTTTCAGCTTTTTCTTGTGCCCCTTCTACATGGTCTAATATCCAACGAATTTTGGTAGCAGAAAAGTAAGGGTCAATAATTAATCCGGTCTTCTTATGGATAAAGTCTTTATAACCATCATCGATTAATTGTTCAGCAATATCTGATGATTGACGTGATTGCCATACAACAGCGTGATAAATTGGTAAACCAGTATTTTTATCCCAAATAACCGCCGTTTCACGTTGGTTAGTAATCCCTACACTAGCAACTTCACTAGGATGAATCCCTGATTCGATTAATGCCCCCGCTACAACCGCTTGCACAGCATTCCAAATTTCATTGGCATTGTGTTCAACCCAACCAGAATCTGGGAAATATTGGGTGAATTCTTTTTGCGAACTACCAATTTCGTTTGCATTTTTATCAAATAAAATCGCTCTAGCACTTGTTGTTCCTTCATCTATCGCCATAACGTATTTTTTCTCTGCCATAATAAAAAACTCTCCTTTTATTTTTTTATGTATACCTTTTTTGTATACGTTTTCCTTACATTTCTAATACTAACGCCTATGAAATGCTTTATTTTCCCATTTTTTCTCAAATTTTTGGAATTTCTGACAAAATCTTATTTTGACAGCGTTTGCGCTAAGCTTGACGGATCAACTTTTTGATTTCTTTTAAATCATAAGCTGAGCCTAATTCCGTAATTCGATAAATTTTAGTGTCTAAGTCAAGTTCAGTATTCGTAATCACTAAATCATAATGCTTAGTTTCGTCAAAAGATTCCACTATCACTCCATTCAGACTATTTAACTGTAGCATCAACATATTTTTAGTTGCTTCTTTAAATAATTCATCAAGTTGCAAGTAAATGCCTACACGCACCTCACGATTGACACGGATATCAATAATCGACAGCACACTTAAGTATTTAATAGCTGTCATCGCCCACAAACTATCCTGCTCATTTGACTGAGATTGCAATTCTTTTGCCGAAAGTTCCAATAAATGATTAACATGAGATTGAATGTTACTGGTTGAAAGGGTTTCTTCTAGCTGCCAAATATTATTGCGGTCATAAGCTTCGACATCTCCAATGAAAAAATAAAGACGTAAATGTATTTGTGATAAATAATAATAGCAAGTTTCTTCTAATTCTTTGCGAATATTTTTAGGTCCGTATATTCGTAAAATTGTTTCTAAAATAATCGAGTCACACCAGGCTGTTGGCGTCATTTTTGAACATTCTAGAGAGTAAGCATGAAAGCCTTTTTGAGAAAGCACCGACATGCCGGTTAAAAATACAAAGTGAAGCATGATTTCCTCTTCTTTGATTTCCACCGCATAAAAACTAAAAGAACGACGAATGATAGGTATGAGTTTCAAATAAAGTGGATCTCTTTTATAAGGTTCAAATTTTTCTTTAAATTGTTTAAAATGTGGATCAGGGATGGTCATTCTTTTTTTAGTTATCCGTAACCATAAAAGAACACGTTTTTTAGCAACTGACATAAACTCTAAATTCAGTCCACGTTCGAGACTTTCAATAATGTGTGATTCTCTGGAAGAAATTTGTGCATACCCTTGGTTTAGATACCACAACAATTGAAAATAAAAGTAGCGGATCTGACTTTCTTCTCCCATCAATTTTCCTTGCCAAATACGTAAGTTGAATTCTTTCAATATTTTGTTTAAATCTTTAATTTTACGAGATAAAGAAGATTCACTGATTTTCAATTCTTGTGACAACCGAACAGGACTGATTTCTTTTTCTTCTAATAAAGCTAATAAAATTTGATACTTAGGCGAATTTAAATACAAAGCTTTTTCAAATTCATCAATAGAAAAATCAGGGGTTTTTGAAAAGGTAACCGTTATGCCGTCATAAGTTAGCCGACAACGTTTCCGATAAGCTTTGAAATCATCTATCAGTTCTTCGATATAGTTATCGATTGATTTTTTCGTTAAATCTAAGACTTTACGTATCTCATGAACGTTCATTTGTCCGCCAGCGATGATCAATTGCTTGATTAGATAAACTTGCTTTGCTTCCTTTTTTTCTAGCAATTCTTCAAAACGCATGACGATCCTCACTTTCTAGCTTGATTCTATTTAAGGGTTCCATTACGTTAGTAAATTCTGCTTGGAAAAAATAATCATTTTGCATTAATTCATCTAGTGTCATATTGTTCTCAATAGCTAGCGCTGCAGTATTGATTTTTTCCAAACAATCTGCCTTTGATAGTAACTGCATCCCTAGTAATCTTTCTGAAGACTTTTCATAGACTACTTTACAATAAATTGTTGTTTTATCGGTCAGTGAAAACTGCTGAGTAAAACTTTTAGCTGCAATTTCCTTTTTATAAACAAATGCCTCTTCTTCAATCAAGCCGGTGCTAGCCAAATGCCAACCAAAGGCTTTTGTCCCTATCGTACGTAAGCCTCCGGTAAATTTCACTTCTTGTTTCAACAGATTTTCAGCTGCTATAGCCCCAGAACGAGTCGCGTGGTTAATTTGGGGTAAATAGACACTTTCATCTCTAGTTTGAAAAGGACTATGTATCAAATCGCCTACCGCAAAAATATCTTTTGCAGAGGTCTCCAAATAATCATTTACTTGAATGGTATTGTCACTATGCAGTTGGAATTTTTTAGTAAATGCCGCCAATTGAGGATGTACATTTACTGTGGTTATCACATAATCACTGACAACTGTTTGGCCATCGAGTAAAATTTCATACTGATTATTTTTAGTCACTTCAGTTACCGTTGTATTAAGACACAAATGTAAGTTTGACTGCTGTTTTAATGTCGTTAAAAAAGGAGCTAAAAAGTCTGGATCGAAGTATTTAAATAGTGGATAATCCATCGCTTCAATTAAATGAACTGTCTTTTTTAAATCAACAAAAGTACTGGCTGCTTCAATACCCGCTTGTCCAGCTCCGATGATTGCGACGGTTTCAGCATTTTGGATTTGCTCTAAAATCTTATTAGACAAATCATAATTTTTAAAACTAGGATCCCATTCGTCATCATCTTCCAAACCAATGTTCATTGATTTTTGCTCGGAACCACTCGCTAAAACCAATTTATCATAATGATAACTTCCTTTATCTGTAGTTATTTCATGTTTTTCTGGATGACAATCAAGTAAAACTTCCGATAGTTTTACATTAATAGACTGCTCTTCTAGCTGTTTTTCTGTAACAAATATAGCATCGCTTAACTTTTCAAATTTATTTTGTAAATACAATAGTAAGCCGCCGGGCAAAAAACCAACCATTGTATTTTTCTCGATGATAGTAATTTTTGCCTCTGGATATAATTTACGAGCATGTAAAGCACAACTTATTCCTGCAAAGGATGCGCCTATAATATAAATCTCCACTTTTGGACACCTCTTCTGTTTACTTTTCTTACCTTCATCATAACATAGGGCATTTTAGTAAAGATATTAAAATACTCTGTTCATCTAGAGCTATACAATTGCGCTTAATGAAGGACTTCTTTCTTATTACCTTGAAAACGGAAAGGTCGTTAATGTCTTTTCATCTTCATTAGTCAACTGCAGGGCATCGACTTCAAAGTCCAGTGCAGTAAGTTGTAAGACATCTTCTAATTGCTCTTGATCTTCCTCTGTCCATTCTTCTTGATCATCTGCAATGGAGTAACTAACTTCTGCTTGCTTTCCTTCAACTTTTGCTGAATGGATTTCAACTCTTTCATCAATACTAGGTTCTCTGGCCACATTATCAGTATTAACCATTCGCATAGCTTCTATTGTGGCAGCCAAATCAAATAAATCACCATTTTCGTCAGTGATTTCTTCGCCTGCAGTAGCAGCTGTTATATAATTATATTCTGGATTTTCAGAATCATCAGTCGGGAAAAGATAGTAACCACGGTTTTCATTTGCCTCTACTTCCAATGTTTCTATATCTCCAGACTGACCTATGGAAACTCCTGCTTCATCCTCCACATAAAAATGTAGCTGCTTTATACCATAAAGAAAACTGATCTGTGATAACATCTCCGAAAAATGTTCTTGTTCCGTTGATGACATACTCGCCATCGTTTCATCTGGGGAGAAAGTAAAAGTAGCTTCTGTACCATTTTCAATCGTAACATCTTCTAGTTCAGACAATACATTTTGCGAAGTTTCATCACTTTCCACCAGTGATTTTTTCATATCTTCCTCTAATGAACCATTTTCTTCTATCCTGGTGAAATCTAATGTAAGAATTCCCGGCGTATTGTTCTCTGAAGAAATATATTCACCATGAAACAGATAATCTGTTGGCATGGTCTCTTCTTGATAAGTAGGCTCATCATCTGTGGTCTCTTCTGTCGACTGGTCATTCGTTTCTAATTCTGATTCCTTTTGCTTGCCCACCTCTGAACCATGTTCACTACTTGCCAAAGTTTCGTGTTCACTATGGGTCTCAGTATTTCCTGTATCATCCGCAGAACTACAGGCTGTAAACAAAAACAACATGAAAAGCCCAACAAGTAATCTATAAACATACTTCATAATAAAACTCCTTTCACAAAAATTAACTTGCTACTAGCTATTACTAATTATCCGTAAAATACTTACTTAAAGAGGAATACATTATAAAATGAATGCGCCCATGTTATACCCAGCGAAACTATTTCAAAAATATGCAGAGCACGCAATTTCCAGCTCATCTCGAATTAATTATAACATTTTCTAGGCTTAGCGGAGTATCCCCTTTCATTAAATAAATATGTAAAAATAGTTCTTTCCTTTTTAACTTAGAAATCACAAACTAGTAAGTTATTATACTTATTTTCACAAAATTTCAAACTGGCTTTGTTACTAATGAATTACTGTAAAATAATTTCTTTCAAATGTTATTTTCTTGCAAAAATGGTAAAAATGTATAATACTGAACTAAGAGAATTCTATAAGGAGTGGAGGATATGACAAAAGAACAATTTGATTTAGTACGTTCAAAAGATGGATTTATTGCTGCACTAGACCAAAGTGGTGGTAGTACTCCGAAAGCGTTAAAGGACTATGGTATTTCCGAGGATCAATATAGTTCAGAAAAAGAAATGTATGATTTGGTTCAAGAAATGCGGGCTCGGATCATGACTTCCCCTGCTTTTTCTTCGGAAAAAATCATTGGAGCTATTTTGTTTGAAGCCACAATGGATAGAGAAATTGAAGGAAAATTAACAGCTGATTATTTAACAGAAAATGGTATCGTCCCTTTCCTAAAAGTAGACAAAGGTTTAGACGAAAAGAAAAATGGTGTTCAACTCATGAAACCAATAGATAATTTAGATGACCTTTTACACCGTGCTAATGACCGTCACATTTTTGGTACTAAAATGCGTTCTAATATTCTTTCTTTCAATGAACAAGGCGTTCGAGATGTCGTTAAACAACAATTTGATTATGCAAAACAGATTATTGCTGCTGGTTTAATCCCTATCGTGGAACCTGAAGTTAATATTAATGCAGAAGAGAAAGAAAAAATCGAAGCACTATTAAAAGATGAAATAACAGCACAGTTAAATCAATTATCTGAAGATCAAAATGTAATGTTGAAACTAACGATCCCATCTGTTGCCGGGGCTTATAAAGAGCTTATAGAGCATCCAAGAGTCGTTCGTGTTGTCGCTTTATCTGGAGGGTATCCAATCGACGTTGCAAACGAAAAACTGAAAGAAAATAACGGCTTAATCGCAAGTTTTTCAAGAGCGCTGACGCAAAACTTACACGTTGATCAAACAGATGAAGAATTTGATAAAGCACTTAAAGACGCTGTTGATAGCATCTATAATGCGTCGATCACTTAAAAAAACATTATAGAAAAGCTGCGTTCTATCTTTTTAGATGAGAACGCAGCTTTTTTTGCGTAAAAATTTTAGGCATCTTAAACAATTCAGTTATTTTAGTATTTCTGCTATACTTTGTGTAACGTTTACAAGAGAGGATGCGATCAGCTTGTTTATTCAATCAGTCATAGATGCATTGGTTCAAGTGGTCATTTTCGCTACAATCCCGTTCTTATTTTGGATAATGAAATTTCGAAACCAAGAAAGTTTTCCTCGCTGGATTGGTCTTAAAAGACCAATATTCGACAATAAATCCAAGGTATTCACTTTTTCCATTTTGTCTTTTATATTGCTGCTTATTTCAGGGTTGCTTTTAATCTTTGCTATTGATACTAAAACAATGATCGCAAATGCCCAATTTATTTCCATGGGTTGGTCAAGTATTGGCCCTATTTTGATTTATAGCTTTATCCAAACAGCTTTGTCAGAAGAATTATTTTTTCGTGGCTTTCTTTTAAAAATCTTTTCCAATTTATGGGGACTTAACATAGCTAATTTTATTCAAGCTTTGTTATTTGGGATATTACATGGTGTTATTCTATTTAGCTCGCTAAGTTTCTTATTAGTAATTTTAATTATCGTGTTCTCTACTTTAGCAGGTTGGCTGATGGGCTATGTTAATAGTGAGCTAGGAAATGGTTCAATTTTGCCGAGTTGGTTGATCCATAGTTTTATGAACTTCGTTTCGTCTTTGCTCCTGGCTTTTAATTTCTTATAACAACACCATCAGTTTTGAAAGGAGCTAAAACCATGTATAATAAGCCGATCACTATTGACCTTCCATTGCGTGGCAAATGGTTTGTCGAAGTGAGCCCAGCAGATCGTGTCCCTAGCCACGGAACAGACAAATTTGGTTTAAGTTATGCTTTTGATTTTGTGCAAGTTGATTGGCAAAAAGCAGAACACCCTACTCATGACAAAAGTAAGCTAGATTATTTTACAAAAGGCATCCCTTTAGAGAGTTATTATTGTTTTGGAAAAGCTGTCTACGCTCCTTTTACAGGAGAAGTTATTACTGTTGAAAAGAGCATGCTAGATGGAGAAAAAGCTACTTGGTTTAGTGATCAAACTTCAGCTATTCGTAATTCTCTTTTCTTCGACCCTAAAAAAGATGGATTTAAGTCAATCGCTGGTAATTATGTCATCTTAAAAAAAGAAGATAAAATCTACGCCGTATTTGCCCATCTGCAAAAGGGATCAGTTACCGTTAATACTGGTGATAGAATTCAAAAAGGAGAAATTATAGGAAAAGTTGGTCACAGTGGTAACTCTACCGAACCTCACTTGCATTTTCACTTAATGAATTCCTTTAACCCTGAAAAAGCTCAAGGCCTCCCTTTTGTTTTTGCACAATATGAAAAATATAATAATAGCTCTTGGCAAAAAATGACAAATGAAATCCCAGCTGCAACGGAGCACGTTCGTTTTATAAAAGAATAATCAGTGTTGACAAAAAAAGAACGACTATAGTATTCTCTTTACGGAGAAAAATTTACTTTAAGCAAGTGTAATAGTTAAAAGGGGTGTATTTTTGAGCGTTGTAGTAATATCTAACTAGATGAATTAAATAGCCAAAAAGCATCCTTTATTTGGCATGTCTAAAGATATTCTTACGTTCTCAATTTATTCCTATACACTTGTTCATATAGCGTATTAGTTGAATAGGGCAATTTGAGCTAGGAAGAGTTTCCTAGTTTTTTTATTGTTTACAGCTAAGTCGTAGAATGATAGACACCTACAAATAAAAAATTCATTTACATTTAGATGAAGATATTATGTTGAGGCTAATCCATATATTTCAGGAGGATTTTCACTTTGACAACACAATTCTCTAAAACGAATTGGCAAGTAAACGTTCGAATATTTTTATTTAGCCAATTTTTAACTGGCATTACAAGTATGACGGTACAATACGCGATTATTTGGTATCTTACAGAGCAAACAAAATCAGCAACAATTTTAAGCATCGCCACATTACTAGGAATGCTTCCAATGATCATTTTAAGTCCTTTTGTCGGACCTTATATTGATCGTTTAAATAAAAAAGAATTGTTAATCGTACCCGACATTGTTGCGGCTGCTTTTGCAGTTATTCTTTCGCTTACCGGTGCACTTTCGGGTAGCTTCCCTATTTGGTTAATTTTTATAGCATTATTTGTTCGTGCTGTTGCACAAACTTTTCAAATGCCTACTGTGCAATCCATTATTCCAGCCCTCACCCCTAGCGATGAATTGACCAAAGTAAATGGGCAATTAGGAATGGTGCAGTCAGCTAATCGAATCATAGCTCCAGCGATCGGTGTAATTTTATTTGCCATTTTACCTTTACAATGGTTATTACTAATAGATGTTTTAGGTGCAGTATTGGGTATAAGCTTATTAATCTTTGTAAATATCCCAGAAAACATGGTAATGCCCCACGGCAGACTTGCCATTTCGGATACAAAACGTGGATTCTATGATTTGGCAAATAACAAAGGGTTATGGATTGTTGTACTTATCGGCGCACTCTCTTCCCTGTTTATTATGCCAGCAGCAAGTATGTACCCCTTAATCACTATGGATTATTTTCAAGGTACTGTCGGCAACGCAGGTCTTGTTCAAATTATTTATTCTATCGGAATGCTGATTGGCGGAACGATTATTGGCTTTTTTGGAAAATGGTCAGATCGAATGAAGCCTTTCTTGCTTTCTTATGTCGTTATAGGTATAACTTTAGCAATTAGTGGATTTTTACCTCCTAACCAAAAAGGATTCATTAGTTTTGTCATACTTAGTGCTTTTACCGGTTTAGCCATTCCGTTTTTCGATACATTGTTAATGGCGATGATTCAACAAAGCTATCCTAGCAACCAGTTAGGAAGAGTGATGGGCTTTGCGATGACCTTACTTAATTTGCCGGGTCCTTTAGGCTTGATATTTGCTGGACCAGTAGCTGATAATGTAGGTGTCGAAAGTTTATTTATTATCGCTGGATTAGGAACGCTTTTATGCGCTTTTGTTAATTGGCTAATCAAGCCTGCTAAAAATTACGATAAGCAATTACAGCAAAATATTCAAAATAATTAATTAGTCGATAAAAAAGGACTTTTCCGCTTTCGTGTATGGAAAAGTCCTTTTTCGTATGAATTTTTGTTAAAGCATCATTTACCTTGTTTTATTCTTGTAGGCACGTTTATTTTTAATAGCCCATCTTACTAAGCCAAAAATCACGACCCAGCCAACTAAATTACCTAAAACCTTTAAAGGATACATTGCACCTTTCTTTTTACCAGCCATGTAAAACACCTTCTTTCACTATTTTTGAAACAAAATGTTGTGCTAATTTCAGGATATTTTATATTGAAAAAATATTCAAGTAAAAGCATTGGTACTAGGTCTATTTATAAAATCGGCTTTTTTTAATTTCCACCTACAGATGTTTGGCTTAAACTTTCGTTTTTGAGACCATTTTTTATAACTTTTTCAACTGGTTGTTTAGTCATGCTATTATCACTAACAAAGTAAAAATAACTATTTGGAACAAACCATATAAGCACAGCAGCAACTAGTGCTATACCAAGTGAAATATTACGGTACTGTTTATTAGGCCTCTTCTTTGCAAAATACCATGTACCTATAATCCCCAACAAAAATAACGTCCCTAAGAACACATTCATTTTATCACTCCTAAAAATAGGCAAAACCGTTAGCAAAAACTAACAACCTCTCATTTTGATAGTAACAAACACGAAACCTCGTTTCAAATCATTCTAATGCTGAATTTTTCTTTTAGAAGGTCGGTAATTTTGAAATAAAAGAGAGACAAATAGGTGTGTGATTTATTACAACAACTTTACTTATGAATGCGTTATCATTCATTTCAGCTCTGGTAAACAATTTAACTTTTTTCAAAGCTGCTCATAATTTTGGTAAGTTACTCAAAAAAATAAATTCGATTACCTAACTTTTTGTAATAAAAATAGAGCCGGTATCTTGCTGTGGACCGACTCTTAATCTACCTTATTATTAAAATCGTTTGTCTATACCTATTTAATTAATCAACACTACGGTTTATTTCCATATACTCACCTAATTTTAATGCATTAGAATGAACGCTATGTCCAATCTCTTCTGTTTTTGCAATCGGTACTTCCTCTAAAAAAGTTTAATGTAAATCGTTTAAAGTAGTAATATCTTTAATATGCTTTTTTGATAAAGCTGAAAAAGCCGCTGTCAAACCGTGCAAAGCTTCAATATCCTTCATAGTTACGTCTGTTCCTGGAAGATGGTCGTAGGCTAATAGGTCCAAATTTTGAACTAATCCGTTTAACTCGAAACCGCTTTTATAAATTTCAGTAAATAATTGCTCCTCTTCTTCCGTCATTACTCTCCCTCCCATCTTATTTAGTTTATTTTTTAGAAATCCATTTTTTCTATAAAACCTATAAATTCCCTTTTTAAAAGACACAGCATACTTCTGATTTCTATTAACGCAACTGTTAGTTTCAGAATACATTTCTTTTTCGGAAACGTCAACTATAATTTTATCAAAAAACGAAACTTCTTTATTTCTTTTTTAGATACCATGTTATTATATTTGCGTAATTAGAAACAAAAGGAGTGCCGAATATGTCTGATGATTCTTTAATTTCAAGAATTATAAATTTAAGAGAAGCAAAAAACTGGACCCAAATAGAATTAGGAAGAAAACTAAACTTAGACAAGTCAACAATGAATAAGATTGAAAGTGGCGCAAGAAAAGTTTCTACTAACGAATTAGAAAAAATCGCTGATATTTTTAATGTTTCTACGGATTACCTTCTAGGAAGAGAAAATAAACAGTATGAACTGCCAGAAAGTAAAAGTCAGACAGTTGCCAAACATATGGGAGACAGTGTTTCAGAAGATGAGATGGAAGATATTCTGGATTATATTGAGTTTGTTAAACAGAGGCGGAAGAAGAAATAATTCGACTGTCAGTAATGTAAAACTAGCATGCAGCAAAATGTAATACCGATTTTTAAAGGATATAAGTAATAACGAACAGATTGTTTTATATTTGTTGCCACATTTTTGACAAAAAAAAAGTTGTAAGTACTTTTACACCAGTGCCTACAACCCAATAATGATGTCGCTAAAATGATTTAAACTTTTGGTCAACTGCTCAGGAAATTCCTAACGACTAGTAGAGATATGTTATTTTCATATCTCTTGTAAGTGCCTATAATATCTGATTTATTAAAAAACGTTCGTTGAATATAGAATTTTGTACTACCTTGTTTACTTTAATGAATAAAGGTGTCAACAGAACGGTAGCAAATTTTATTAATGATTTATCGAAATATTTATTATATTCTCCTGATTATAAACATTTCTATCATATCTTTGAAATGTTTATATACTTTCAACCAAGTAAATTGCCTGCTCCAATACGATTAAAAAATATGCTAATACAAAATAACACGTATACCTTTTATTCATTGTTTAAACAAACCCGTCTTTAATACCGTAACGAATATCAAAATTTTCATCGTTTTAATTTCTTTCTAATTTTTTTCATCTCTCGTTTTTCATTTCTTAAAATCTTTTTGACTTTGTTTTTCTCATCAGCAAATGTTTTAAGGATATTATCTTTTGGATTGAAACAATGAAATCTTTCACCATCGAAGTCATAGAAAACATACCCATTAAAAATTGAATTTCCATTATGAAAAATAAGTTCTGGCTTTTTATTTAGCAAAGTCTTAGTTTTATCTTGTGAAAATTTTAATATGTCTTTTGCTAAATCTAAAAAATTTAAATATACTTCGATAGTTTTTAAATTAAACTCAGCAATTGTATATAAAAATGAAATGTGGGGAAAATTTCCAAATTCAGCAATGATATTTTCTCGTATTTTTTCTATTTCAGATTTCTTTTTACCACTTATATTAAAATGACGCATCGAAGATATTTTATCTAAATCAAAATATGCTTTTTGATTATAGATATTCACTGGTAGATGACCATGCTGGGAAAAATTGCGAATTAAAAGTAAAAACCTATAAGAAAATGATTCATCATATACTTTACTCAAAACATTCCGTTTAAACTTATCAAAGTTTTGTTCTGAAAGATATATTTTCATGAAAGTTTCTATTGATTCAGTTAAAGTTTTAGAACTACTAACATAATTAGTAGTTAATGTATTAATAAGAATATAATCTTCTCCGAGGCCATTAAAGTTATTCCGAACAATCGAGTCATCGGTGTTGATTGTATAACAAGTCAATAATAACCCTAAATTGCTCTCAAACATTTGAAATAACCTGTTTAATTCAATAAAATGTCGGGTAATTTCCACATAAGAAGTGAAGAGCTCTTTATCTTCCACAGATAAATTCGACATTATTGGTTCATCTTTTTCATCTAAATCTTTTAAAAATATTTTAAAATCACCGTGCATTGTTTATTCACCTCTTTCAGTCATAACTGCTTAACACATCTGTAAAAATTAATTTTACCTGAATGATTTATAAAAATTTGTGGATAACGCATTCGACTGTTCAACGAGGTGACTTTTATGTTATTTTCCCTTTTTATCGCCGCTTTTGAATAAAGAATAGAAAGGGATGATCGAACGACGCTAAAAAAAGATAAAATTCTTCCTAGAGAATGAAAGCCAAGCCTTTTTTATCAAGAGGAAAAGGGGAAAAGTAAACTAGA
>FLSG01003602.1_pt1 | contig 31782 bp, 30 predicted proteins | sample 1550511 | NCBI WGS metagenome assembly FLSG01 (sample SAMEA4031768, study PRJEB14383) | metagenome | biome: human; feature: oral; material: saliva | place: Philippines | collected 2014
TCTAGTTTACTTTTCCCCTTTTCCTCTTGATAAAAAAGGCTTGGCTTTCATTCTCTAGGAAGAATTTTATCTTTTTTTAGCGTCGTTCGATCATCCCTTTCTATTCTTTATTCAAAAGCGGCGATAAAAAGGGAAAATAACATAAAAGTCACCTCGTTGAACAGTCGAATGCGTTATCCACAAATTTTTATAAATCATTCAGGTTAATATATCTAAAACAAGACCAAATAAAAAGGGTTATTAAAGAAAATTTCTTTTATACCAACTTTGTGAATGATAAAATAACACTACCTTATTTTAAAAAGATTAGAAATTGTTATTTAATAACGCTTATAAACAAATCTTATTATTGTTTTATATTTTTATTTTTCTGAGAAGTATACATAAGATTATGACTAATGTTTTTTTATCATAGAAACTATCATACTTCTTTTTAGTAATTTTTTTTGTATTAGTTGTAAGTAAGATTTTTAGTTCAATTAGAAAGTTTAAACACTCGAGCTTGCTGTTGTGTTTCTCTAAAAAAATAACATCAAAAAAGGTCAATTTTTTTATAAAAAAACAAGCAGCAAGAACATTTTTTATCTGTTCCTACTGCTTGTTTCATTTTACTAGTTAAGTAAATTGGATTTTATACAACAATTTTTTTCTTCACTTAAAGTCATAAGCATAGCTTACAAAATCACTTTTTCATCATTTTTGGTTTTAAACTCAATGGAAGTTTGTATACTATTTAAAAGCTGCGTTACCAACGCGAAAGATGGATTCATATCAGCATTTTCTATTTTCGAGATCGTTACACGATTAATACCTGATAACTCTGCCAATTCACTCTGTGTTAATCCATTTCTTTTACGAATTTGTCGAACAGTTTGTGCCAACTGATAGATTGTATCTTCCACTTGTATCGCTTGCTTAAAATCTGGATCATTTTGCGAATAATCAGCAATATATTGATCAACTTTACTCAACTTTCTCATCCCCTTTTTGGTTTATTTGCAAAAAATGAACGTTTTCTATTTTTGGCTAGCATCCCTTATTTCTCTCGTTATTGTAGCCTATAAGCTACAAATCGTCAATTTTGCATTTTATACCATTAATAAACTCATTATAACAACCATTTCATTTATAAAATAATTGAGGCAGCGTATGAAAAATATTCATCAATTCAAAAACAGCTTTTGAAAGTTCCCTTCCTCAATTGCTGATTTCTCTAGAAAAACATGAAATCATATTTCTTTATAAAATCATTCAAAGGCTTCCTCTCCCAACACTTCCACCGGATCCAGCAGCTGCTCTTTTTCTAAATTTTGCGAACGATTGACTTCAAAATGTAAATGTGGCTCTGTGCTATGCCCAGTGGAACCAACGCTAGCGATTTTTTCTCCTTGTTCAATTAGTTGTCCTACTTCGACATTTATTTTCTCGCAATGTGCATAAAGCGTCATTAAGCCGTCAGAATGCTGAACTGTAACGTAATTTCCCCAGGATGGATGAAATGCAGCACGTGTCACTTTTCCTTCTCTGCTTGCTTTGATTTTTGTTCCCTGGGGTGCAGCTAGGTCAACACCTCTGTGAAAACTATCATTACGTTTGCCGTATTTTGAAGTCAATTTAAAAGCATCGAGTGGTCGGATATAGTCAGCTTTTTCAGAAACTAAAGTCTGTTTATGGTCATAACGTGTGAGCTCATAGTCTTCGATCAGCTGATTTAACTTCTCATGATATTTATGGTCAGTCGCATAGCGACCGGTTAAAAATCGTGTTGCCACATGGTAATTTTCTGCGTTTGTCTTCCAACTTCCTTGGTAAAAATTTTTATCGCCAATAATGCCATTTTTGATGAGTTTTACATAATCACCTAAAGAATCTTCGTAGTTATTATACTTTTTAAATGTTGTCTGTGTTGTATACATTTTTCCATTTATATCTTCTTCCAAAGTTTTGAAAAAAGCGCCTTGCCCTTTAACACCAAATAAATTATAATAAGGTACTTGACTCAGCCGACTTTGTCCGCTATTTGATTCTAGGATCGCTTGAGCAAGCATGACCGAAGCATATAGATCTTCTTCTTGCGCAATTTCTCTAGCCTTTTCGCCTAGAGAAGTGACCAGACGCCAAGTTGTTTGATCTCCTTTCTTTTTTTGCTTTTTTGCCGTTGGTTGGCTCAGTTTTTCTACACTAGTTTCTTTAATCGAATCAGCCAAAACCGTCGTTGTTCCTGTTGAAAATTGCAATACTGCCAATAAACAACAACTCCATTTGATCGTTTTTTTCATAAATTCAACCTCCATCATTTTTTGCTTTCTTAAATAAAGTACGTAAAAGATGTCATTTATTTTTTTGTGGCAAATTTTTGATGAAGATTGAACGCTTATATTAAAAAATATGGAGAAAGAATCAGCAAAACAATCCCTATGATTGAATTATCAGAGAGTGTTTTTAAAATCTACTCCCCAACTCTTTAAACATAGATAATGGATTTGTCATTCATTCCCTATGTTTGCCGATTTTTGAAAGACTTTCCTTTATTTATGCCATTTTTGCTAAAACATAAGAAGTCTTTCTAAAAAGCGCTACCTATGTTTTACATATCAGGGATTGTAGTTGAGAAACACTCTCCATCTTTTTAAACATAGGGAGAAAATTAGCTTTTCACTCCCTGTGTTAGACTATTTGAAGATTTATAATGGATATTGTTTGAGAATCTACTTGTTTTTTCCTATAATGATGATGTTTCACTACTGTAAGGAGGCCCTTGATATATGGAGCAAAAAAAGACGAATCGTTTGATCAAGTTTTTAGGAGGAAAAACTTCCTATTATATACTTGGTTTAATTATTTTAAGTGCTATCGCTATTTTTCTGGTAAATAAAGTTTCATTTATTTTTGTACCTTTTATTACGATTTTACTAACCTTTCTACCCCCAATAATTTTTGCTATTGTTATTTATTATATATTTAAACCATTTGTTAGTTGGGTAGAAAAGAAGATGTCTCGGACTTGGGCTGTTACTTTGATTTATGTCCTAGCTATTTTGATAATTGGTGTATTAGGATTTTTCGGTGTTCGTTCGCTGATAGGTGAAGGTCAAGAACTAGTAGAGCAATTTCCTTCCATGTTGGATAGCGTGCAAGAAAATTTCCGATCCATTGTCGGACAGTTACCTTTCCAAGATCAATTAGATGATTTAGCCAATTCTGCTAATGATTTAATTAAAAACACGCTATCTGCTTTGGGAGATAATTGGCAAAAAGGTTTGTCTGGTTTGGGTAGTGTCTTTTCAGCCGTTTCAGCAACTGCTATGACCTTATTTATTGGTCCGGTGTTAGCCTTCTTCCTATTAAAAGATACGGAAAGATTTTCCCAAGCGGTATTAAAAATCGTTCCACCCAACTTCCGGGATGATTTTACCATGTTAGTCAAAAAAAGTGACGAACAACTCAGTGCTTACTTAAAGGGACAACTTGTTTCCAGCGCTGTTTTAGGGGTAATGTATTGGGTGACGTTCTTATTGATCGGTTTAAATTACGCTACTGTGATGGCCTTTTTAGTAGGGATTTTAAGTATTGTTCCATATGTCGGCTCAGTGATCTCATTTTTCCCTGGCTTGATTATCGCCTTCCAACAATCACTTTTAGAAGCAGTGATCTTTGTGATCGCTTGGTTTGTCATTCAAGCACTACACGGCAATCTTGTTATGCCGCGTGTGATGGGCGATAAATTGCAACTACATTTTCTTACGATTTTGTTAGTTGTACTGGTTATGGGAGACTTGCTTGGCTTTGTCGGCGTTTTATTCGGGATTCCGATTTACAGCCTACTTAAAATCGGCGTACAATATCTCTTTGATCGCTTCAAAAGAAGATATAACCGTTTCTTTAGTGAAGATAAAGGGAGATATGAAACACAAAAAGATAGACAAAGTGAGTAATCTTTTAGAAAGTCAATTGGTTTTTTCTGTCACTTTTAATGCCTGAAAATAACGAAAAAGCTCTATGAAGATGCTAATTCAGTGCATCTTTATGGAGCTTTAGTTATATAAAACGAGAATGAGTTGTAATATTTTCTAAAAAATTTATGCATTAATTAAATTTATAACAAATTCTTTTAATACTTCTTTGTCTTTTTCGTCTGCTTTATTGTCAATTTTTACTACATCAGTTCCTTTTTTCGCCCCTGCTTGCTTGAAATCTTCATCAAATGTATCAGCGGCAAAACAATAGGTAGCAAAATGATATTCCTTATCTCCGCTGCCCACTACACCATAAACTTTTCCTTGCAAATCTTGTTTTCTTAAATTTTCTTCGAAGTAAACAAAGTTATCCGGCACTTCTCCATTATTGTAAGTATAGGTCGCGATAACACAAATATCAGCACCGGTAAATGCTTCTTCGTCTGCGTCATCCGCGTCATCAGCCTCCATGCGTATGACTTCTACACCCTGCTGCTGGAATTCTTTTTCTAAAATTTCTGATATTTCTTCTGTATTCCCCGTCATGGTAGCGTATACAATTTTAGCTAACACGTTAATCTCTTCCTTTCTAAAGTTAATTTTAACAAGTTTATTATATCACAATATAAAAGAAACTTTTAGAAAATCAAGTTGTCTTTTTTTAAATAGCTTGCTAAAGTAAATTTTTTATTTCATAATAGATATAGAGATAAATTGAAGGAGGAAAAATAAATGGCAGATGTAAAAAAAGAAGCGCTGAGAATCAGTCAAGAAAAAGGAGGTAAATTCGAAGTACATTCTAAGGTGCCGGTTCGTAATCGTGAAGATTTAGCGATTGCTTACACGCCAGGGGTTGCGGAAGTCAGTAGTACGATTGCTAAAAATGAAAATGCAGTTTATGACTATACTTCCAAGAAAAATACGGTCGCAGTGGTTACAGATGGCTCTGCAGTATTAGGTTTAGGTAATATTGGCCCGGAAGCTGCTTTGCCGGTTATGGAAGGTAAAGCGATTTTGTTTAAAGAATTTGCGGGTATTGATGCGATTCCTATTTGTTTAGACACTCAAGATACCGAAGCAATTATTTCTCATATCAAAGCAATAGCGCCTACTTTTGGTGGCATTAATTTAGAAGATATCGCGGCGCCACGTTGTTTTGAAATTGAAAGTCGTTTGAAAGAGGAATTGGATATCCCTGTTTTTCATGACGATCAACATGGAACCGCTATTGTTGTTTTAGCTGCTTTATTTAATGCGCTAAAACTAACGAAAAAAGATCTTAGTGAAGTAGAAATTGTGGTTAATGGCGGTGGTGCGGCTGGTATTGCGATTACGAAAAAATTGTTAGCTGCTGGTGCTAAAGATGTTTTATTAGTAGATAAAACGGGAATCATTTCATCCGACGCTTCTGATTTAGCAGAGCGTCATCGAGAAATTGCTCAGGTCACTAATTTATCTCATAAAAAAGGAGATTTGCACGAAGCGTTGAAGGGTGCGGATGTTTTCATTGGTGTTTCGGCGCCTAATGTTTTAGATCCAGAATGGATTCAAGATATGAATGAAAAACCGATTCTTTTTCCTATGGCTAATCCAACACCTGAAGTGATGCCAGATGCTGCTAAAGCGCATGGGGCATTTATTACCGGAACTGGGCGGTCTGATTTTTCTAACCAAATCAACAATGTTCTAGCTTTTCCAGGGATTTTCCGTGGTGCTTTAGACTCTCGTGCTAGTGATATTACAGACGAGATGCAAATTGCCGCTGCTAAAGGGATCGCGACTGTGATTTCCGAAGAAGAACTGAATGCAGATTACATTATACCTGATGTTTTCCATCCTGATGTTGTAGATATTGTTGCCAAAAGTGTTTCTGATAGCGCGATAAAATAAAAAAGGATCGCCGTTGATTTAGCGGCAATCCCATTAACTTCCCCAATCATTGGGAGACCAAAGCGTACCGTCCAATTGTCCTTGAATTTGTTCGGTACGTTTTTCTTGTTCTAAGAGTAAATCCTGTATCCCCATCAATAAGGCTTTTTGTTTATAATCATGACTATCTTTTATTAATTGGTCCAGCTGCTCTAATGACCATTGGATGTTTTCTTCCATTATAAAGACCCTCCTGCTTGTTCCAAATACATCTGGATTTCATCCAATTCCATCCGATTATCTTCGATCAATTCTTTGACCTGCTCTAAAATGAACTGGCTGCCATCGGGTAAATATTTCTCATCTATATCATCAATTTGTTGTAAGAACCAGCTTTCTTTGGTCCGTAAGGTATCAAAGTTTTCAATCATCAGATACTGTTGGTAAGCGATCAACATCCGCATTTTTTCGGTTTCTTCCATGTAATGGAATTGAAAAATGAGAAAAGGTTTTAAAAATTCCATCTGTGTTTTTTTGGCCATCGCTTGATAAGGTGTAGTTAAAGCACTAAGCGTATAGCCTTCATTACCGCCGACCTGGTATTCTTTTTCTGGCATACCAATAACCAAAACCAGTCCTAGTTCTTTCCCTTTTAATTTATTTCCACCAAAGCCGTATGCAAAATTTTCAGTCAAAACTTCATCTTGCCAATGTTTTAGCATAGGCGGCGAAGAGTACCAGTACAATGGAAACTGAAAAATAATACGATCATGTTGTTGTAAGAGTCGCTGTTCTTGTTCGATATCGATTTTACCTTCTGGATAAGTTGATTCTAGATGATGAAAAGTAATATCTGAAGAATCCGGCAAAGCTTCTTTTAAATATTGCTGGCTGCCAGATTCGTCAATTTCCGGATGAGATACGATAATAAGCGTCTTCATAACGTCCAAACGCCTCCTTTGCCATAATTATTATATCAGTTCGTTTGAGGCGCGTCATTTCCGCTGATTGTTAGTTCTACTATTTTTTAAAAGCAGATCGGATCGCACCAGCAATCGCGCCTCTTCCTCTAGCCTGATTTTTACGTTGTTGCTTCGTCAATTTTTTCTTGGGCTTCGGCTTTTGCCCAGTACGCAGTTTCTTTGAAGCTTGTGCCCAGTTTTTAGTTGCTCGTCTTCTTCCTATCATCTCTGTCACCTCTTTTCTTGTAAGCTAACAAAGTCCGTTGATTTCTGTCAACTTTCTTTCCTCGCTTTCTTACGATACAATAAGATAAATAAATTTAAGGGAGGTCAATAATGTCTTACGTGTTACATTTTGCGAAAAGTTATCGCAAACAAATTATTTTAGGCCCCATTTTTAAACTTTTAGAAGCAATTTTTGAATTGCTTCTGCCTTTATTCATGGCAAGTTTAGTTGATGATGGAATCCAGCAAGACGATTGGCCTGCAGTTGTTAAGACAACGATTTGGATGTTGATTATCACTATCGTTGGCTTAAGTTGCGCCATGGTCTGCCAATATTTCGCTTCCGTTGCTTCGCAAGGCTTTGGCACTGAATTGCGCAATCAACTAATGAAAAAAGTGAATCAACTTTCCCATAAAGAACTCAATGATTTTGGCACAGATACTCTGATTACAAGGATGACAAATGACATTAATCAAGTGCAGTTGGCTTTAGCCATGCTAATTCGTCTGGTAGTAAGAGCGCCTTTTTTAAGTATTGGCGCTGTTATTATGGCGTTTTCTATCGATTGGCAAATGGGTTTGATTTTTTTAATCGTGTTGCCTTCTTTTTGTTTGGTCTTATTTGCCATCGTCAGTCGTTCAGTTCCTTTATATCAAAAAGTCCAGCGTTATCTTGATAGAATAAATGAAATTGTTGCACAAAATTTAAGCGGCGTACGTGTCATTCGAGCTTTTAGCCGTCGACAAACAGAAGTGAACCGTTTTGATAAAGCAACAGATAAACTTTCTTCTGACTATGTACGTGTATCAAATATCTCAGCTTTGTTAAATCCGGCAACTACTTTGATCATGAATATCGGTGTCTTAGGTATCTTAACGATCGGTGGTTTTAAAGTAAACATCGGTGGTCTTCAGCAAGGGCAAATCCTAGCCTTAGTAAATTACATGAACCAAATGTTGTTAGCCTTAATCGTTATATCTAACTTAGTGGTTATATTTACTCGTGCATTTGCTTCTGCAGGTCGTATTGAAGAAGTTTTTGCATCCTCTATTGAAATCCATGATGAAAAAGAAATGCACTTACCAGAAAAGACTGGGGGCGCTATTCAATTTTCCCAAGTAAACTTTCGTTTTTCAGAAGATTTTGGCTTAGCGTTGAAAGACATCAGTTTTACTGTTGAAGCTGGCGAAACAATTGGCATTACTGGTCCGACCGGTAGTGGGAAAACGGCATTAACGCAACTAATCCCACGTTTTTATGACACCGCTAATGGCAAAGTTTTAATCGATGACCTTAATGTAAAAAAGTGGCCTTTGAAAGCTTTACGTAAGAATGTCGGTATGGTGCCACAAACAGCGGTACTTTTTACTGGCACCATCCGAGAAAATTTACAATGGGGAAAAGATCAGGCTACAGACGAAGAATGCTGGCAAGCGCTAAAAGTCGCACAAGCACAAGAATTTGTAGCCAAACTGCCACAAAAACTAGATACGCCGATATACGAAGGCGGCAAAAACCTTTCTGGTGGACAACAGCAACGTTTGACCATTGCACGTGCGCTAGTCAAACAACCAGAAATCTTAATTCTAGATGATTCTTTAAGCGCCTTGGACTATCAAACAGATTATAATTTGCGGCAAGCATTGAAAAAAATCGAGTGTACGGTTTTAGTTATCTCTCAACGAATTCGTTCGATCCAAGATGCCAGTCAAATTTTTGTCATGGATTCTGGTCGTTTAGTGGCTAAAGGAAGGCATGAAGAGCTACTAGAATCTTCACAAGAATATCAAGAAATCGTAGCTTCCCAAGAGGAGGGTATTCAATGAGAACTCATTCAATTGATTGGAAAAGCCTCCAGCGCTTTTTATCCTATTTAGCAAAATATAAAAAAGAAAATTGGCTAGCTGTCTTTTTTGGTTTAATTGCCGGGTCTACCACCGTTTATATGACCTATTTGATAGGGCGAGGTGTTGACCAACTAGCAGGAGAAAATCAAGTCAATTTCAATGGCTTATTAGAAATCGGAAGTTTATTTGCTGGTATCGTATTACTTACAGTAATTAGTCAGTGGCTCATTCAACGTCTAGGAAACAAAGTTGCTTATTGGGCGGTCGCTGATTTACGTAAGGATACTTTTTCTCACTTGAACCGCTTGCCATTACGGTACTATGACCAAACATCGCATGGTAATATTGTCAGCCATTTTACAAATGATATGGATAACATTTCTATCGCAGTTTCTCAGATTTTCAACCAACTATTCGCCGGTCTATCGGTAGTCTTGCTAGCGTTGTTTATGATGCTCAGAATGAGTGTAGTATTAACTATTGTCGTCTTAATTTCGACGCCCGTTATTTTTCTAGCCAGTTATTTAGTCGCAAGGTCGTCTCAAGCGAATTTTGCAGCGCAGCAAGAAATTGTTGGTACAGTTTCAGGTTTTATTACCGAAATGGTAGGTAATCAGAAAATTGTTAAATCCTTTCAGCAGGAACAGAATAATCAGCAACAATTTGAAAAAATGAATCAAGAACTTTATGTAAAGGGACAAAAAGCGCAATTTTCTTCTTCATTAAGTAACCCTTTGTCGCGTTTTGTCGATCATTTGGCCTATATAGCCGTTGGTTTTACTGGCGGTTACTTGATTTTATCAGGGAGCGAATTAGTAACCATTGGAGTCGTCTCCAGCTTTACGATCTATTCGACCCAATTTACCAAGCCTTTTATCGAAATTTCTGGTGTCATGACACAAATTCAAATGGCACTTGCGGGGTTAACACGTACATTTAACTTATTGGATCAAAAAGAAGAAAGCTCTGATTCAGATAAAAAAGACTTATCTATTATCAAAGGTGAAATTCAGTTTAATCATGTCGATTTTGCTTATGAACCAGGGCAAACTTTGATTGAAGATTTTAACTTTGTTGCCAAGCCCGGAGAAACGGTAGCTATTGTAGGAAAAACCGGGACTGGAAAGTCAACATTGGTAAACTTATTGATGCGTTTTTATGAAGTAGATCAGGGCGAAATACTACTAGATGGTTTAAATATTGAGGAGATCAAACGTGATCAACTTCGAAAGAGTTTCGGCATGGTGTTACAAGACACATGGCTATTTGACGCTACTTTACGAGAAAATTTAACTTACGGTAATGAAACAGCTAGCGATGATGAAATTTACACTGCTTTGAAAAAAGCTTATATGTACGATTATATTATGCGTTTACCATACGGATTAGATACACCAATCGGGCATCAAGGAATTAAAATTTCAGACGGGCAAAGACAGCTATTAACGATCGCGCGTACGATGATCAGCGAGCCTCCGATGTTAATCTTAGATGAAGCAACAAGTTCTGTTGATACTTTGACCGAACAAAAAATTCAATCTGCCTTTTTAGCGATGATGGAAGGACGCACGAGCTTTGTTATCGCGCATCGTCTCTCAACGATTCAGTCTGCGGACAAGATTCTCGTAATGGAAAATGGACAGATCGTAGAAGCAGGAACTCATGAAGAACTACTAGAGAAAAAATGTTATTATGAACGTTTATACCGTGTTCAATTTGAAGAGTAAAGTTATTGAGTATTAAACTTAGGAACATTCCCCATCTTTGAAATATCAGGGAATGTTCCTAGTTTTTACTCCCCATGTTGATGTAGATAGGGAGTAAATCGCTACTACACTCCCTATATTCTTTAAATTTTCCTTCAATTTCTTTTATTTTCACCGCTTTTATTCAAAGATGGAGAGTGTTTCTTAAATACATTACCTATCTTTGAAGTATCAGGGAGCGTTTTTATAATCGCCTCCCCATGTTTCTAATAACAGGGATTGTAATTCGACTTTACTCCCTATGTCTTGCCTTAATTTCAAAAATCTGCACGTTTCCAGTCTTTTCTTTTATCTAGTTGTTGGAAATAAGTTAATTTATCAAAAAACCAATAATCAAATATTATTCCTTTATTTTCATGGTTCAGTTTCCGCTTTGTAGTATGCTGAATAGCGTTAAAATGTTTTTTTAGTACAAACCTTAAGTACTCTGTATCCACCTGCTCGCCAAAAAATTCCTTTAGCTTTTTCAGCTCTAAATCTTGATTATGGAATATGACGCCGAATTCACAGATCGTGCGAGTATAAGCTGTTTCTTTGGGTTCAACATAACCGCAATCGCATCTAACTGTATGTCTTTTATCCACCACTTTAAGCTGATGGCAGCGAGAGCAACGAATTCCTTTTTGTAATTGCTTTTCTTCTTCGATCGATAAAGTACGTTGGCTACGATAGTTGTCTATCCGATACTGAAATAATACTGATTGACAATCATAGTAATATTCGTTGGCTGTTTGTTGATTTAACCCTAATAGCCAGGCAGGAATTTCATTAAATGATAATACAGTTTCTGGGATTTGATCTTTTATTTGGATACTTGATTTTGGGTTCAAAAAAGCTAGTACGCCTTTTACCTCCAAATCGATTTGCTGTTCTCTAAAAATATTGACGATTACCCGCATAGCTTTTCTTAATTGTTCCAAGATATTTGTAGTTAAAAACTTTCCGCCACATATCCAGCTATTATTTTGTAAGATATAGTTGCCTTGATAAAATTTCACGTCAATGACATAGATAGTGTTTCCAATAATCAACAATTTATCAATTTGGACAACTGTATTTTGGTATCGTAGTGTAATGTCATCTATGACAAGTACCTTCCCTGATAAAAACATTTCGGCAAGTTGGTCCATTTGCTGTTCTCCTAGTAATCCTTTTTGCAGTCTCTGTAAAGCTCGTCGCTGTTCTTCAGTCAATTGTTTTCGTTGACTGACTGTTTCTAGCCATTGTAATTCGTGTGGTTCTCTCCTCATTTTGCGCCTCCTATTAAAACTCATTTATCAATAAGTACGCAAAAATAGCGTGAAAAATTTTTTTACATAAAAAAATCGTCTTGGCAAAAAACTGCTCAAGACGATTTTACTATCTATCTTCTACCTAAGAAAAATGATACGACAGCCACCACAATGATCGCGCCAATAATCGAAGGAATGACTGCCATTCCACCAATTGCAGGACCCCAGCTTCCAAAAAGCGCTTGTCCAAGTGAGGAACCAACAAGGCCTGCAATCACATTAAAGATAATGCCCATTGATTCACCTTTGTTAGCAATAGCGCCAGCGATCGCGCCGATCACACCGCCAACAATGATTGTCCATAACCAACCCATAGTAAATCTCTCCTTTCCGTTTTATTTTTTAATCAAATCGATTAAAACATCAAAACTATGCGAGAAATCAAGTGTATCTGAATGCTCGTATTTTTTCAAATCATTCCCCTTGGCTGCTAATTTTTTCGGATCTTTTTCTGTCGTGTACTGAATGTAATCCAAATCTTGCAGCCAATCATAGTAAAAAGCACTTGCTTTGCCGTAATTGTTATCAAATACAAGACATGGTGTTTGAGTGATCGCCGAAAAAATCATCCCATGCAAACGATCCGTTACTACCACTTCCTTGGCTTTGATCTGTTCTAATTTAAGTGACAATAACCAATGACGTTCGGATATTCTTACAATATCAAGCGAAGGATTATTTTTCGATTTTACATCATAAGCTTTATAGGAAAGCACGGTATCTGTTGCTTCTACTTTATCCCCAATGCTTTTTAAATTAGCAGTTAACTGCTCTATCAGCTTATCTGATGTAACTTTTTCCGCGTCTTCTCGCATGATAAACAGTACACCATCTCGCTTAGTTCCAGAAAGTTTTTCTTGTAATAATAAAACCATATCTGTCGTAAGAATAGCATCTGCTTTAAAATGATTTTGGAAATAACTTAGCGTTTGCGTATCTCTTGCAACTAGGGTTAAATTCGAATTTTTATTATAAGCTTCCTGACTTTTGCGCAGTTCTGCTTGTCCTTCTTCTGTTTCTTCAAAATAGACAGACTGCGGAAAAGAGATCGTCTTATTGTTAACAAAAGTAGAAAAGACTTTGCGACGAACAATTTCATGCGTAATGTCCAAATTGCCAATATTTCCCCCGCCAACGTAACCAATCATATCATCAGAACGCAGCAGTGGTAATAATTCTTCAATCGCCTGTTCTGTCTGCGGTTCGGTAATTTCAATATAGGCAATTTCCGGAAAGCTTTCAGCAAAGAATCGCTTCTGTGCTTCACTAATCGCTAAATCGCCTAAATTATTATAAATAGGCGTGCCAAACATATAAAAACGTTGGCGATCTTCTGGTAACTGTTTTATAAGCTCGGTTAAAGAAAGTTGTTCTATAGTGTAAGCAAAATTTAAATTTGTTATTTCTGCTAAGGTGTTTACTGTCATACTGAGATCTTCCCTTCTTTGAAGGTAACTGTCCGTAGACAAGTCAACATAAGCAACATTTTATTTTTTGATCAAATCGATCAATTCATCATAACTGTGGGTAAAGTCATGATAATTTGAATGTTCGTAACCTTTTAATTCTTCAATCATAGGCGCTAATTTATCCGGGTCATTTTCAGTTGTGTGCTTTATATAATCCAAATCTTCAAACCAGTTATAATAAGAAGCACTCGCTTTACCATAACTGTTATCAAATACCAAACAAGGCGTTTTAGTTAACACACAAAAGATCATGCCATGTAAACGATCGGTAACTACAGCTTCACTGGCTTTAATTTCTTCTAATTTACGCTCGATCAACCAGCCACGTTCTGAAATACGTACTTCATCTAAATCAGCTGCAGTATCCGCATTACTATCTGAAGCTTTAAAAGGTAGAACAGTATCGGTTTGTTCTACTTCATCGCCAACGTTATTTAGTTTATAGCTTAATTGTTCTAGCAATTTTTCATTTATAACTTTTTCTGAATCTTGCCGCATAATGAACAATATACCATCGCGATCAAAATTAGAAGGTTCTGGTTTAAGTGAAGCAACAATATCTGAAGTATAGATAACATCAGCATCAAAATTCTTTTTAAAGTAATCCAAGGATTGTGTTTCTCTAGCAACAATCGTCAAATTAGGATTTTTGTTGTAAGCTTCTTGGCTCTTTCTTAATTCTTCTTGCCCTTCTTCTGTGTCTTCAAAGTTCACAGATTGTGGGAAAGAAATCGTCTTATTGTTTACAAAAGTAGAAAAGACTTTACGACGTGGTTCTTCATGATCCAAATAGACATTGCCTATATTTCCACCACCGGTATAGCCGATCATGTCACTATCACGTAACATCGGTTCTAGTTCCTTAATTGCTTGATCTGTTTGTGTTTCTAAAATTTCAATATAAGTGATTTCAGGAAAAACTCTTTTAAAAAAAGCTTTTTCTGCATAAGCGACTGCTTGGTCACCTAAGTTATTATAATTTGGTACGCCGAACATATAAAAACGGCGTGGTTCTTCTGGTAATTGCTTAATTAAATTGGTCAAAGAAATCTGATCTAAAGTATAAGCAAAATTTAAATTGTCAACATTTATCGCTCTTTTAATTGCCAATTTAGATCTCTCCTTTCTTTATTTGACTACAATTAAACTATAACTTTTATAAAAATATCTGTCCAACAAAAACCATCACGACAGAAAAGCTTAAAAAAATAGAGCAGGAAGCCTGCTCTATTAAAAGTTATTTTATTCTACCCAGCTGTCTACCTTATCACGATTTTCATCGATCCAATCACTAGCAGCATCTTCTGGGTCCGCACCATCTTCAATATCTAACATGATTGATTCCATGTCTGATGCTTCCCATTCAAAATTATCTAAGATTTGATAAGCTTCAGGCATGTCATCTTTTAACCCCAAACGTGCTATAGTATCAATACTTTCAGCTTCACCCATTGTCCCTTTAGGGTCATCTAGATATTTCAAATCATAACGTTGGAAAATCCAGTACGGATTCCAACCTTCAACGACGATTTCATCATGGGCGCTAATCGCACGTTCTAATTGAGCATTCATCGCACCAGTAGAGGAAACTACTTGCTCCCAATCACTTAAGTTTGGATAAGCATCCAAGGTATCATCAGTTGCCATAACAATTCCAGCACCGGGTTCAATCCCGATAATTTCTTGGTTAGCTTGATCATCTAAATCTTCAATCGAGTCCACATCATCCATATAGGATGGCACAACCAATCCCAACTTAGCCTCTTTATCAATATGTGGGCCTAAGTCATCCACATCATCTTTAAACTCTTCATATTGTGCTTGATGGGTGATCGGTAGCCAAGCTCCTGTATTGGCATCCACCTGACCATTAGCAACTGCTTGCCAAACTACCGGAATATCTAATGAAGTCATATTCACATTGTAGCCTTGTTCTTCTAAAACTTGAGCCATTACATTGGTTGAAACTACTTGGTCATCTTGTTGAGCATAGCCTAGAGTAATTGTTCCTTGATTAGAACCGGATGAAGCTTGATAAACACCATAAACGGCAAAGAAAACAACACCAACAGCGACTGCTCCATTAATAACCATTCTTTTCTTCTTAGAAAGTTTTTGTCCTTGTTGAGAAGAAGGACGGTTCATTGCTTGTGTGAAACGATCCATAATAATTGCAAGAATTACGATACCAACACCGTAAACAAAACCATTTCCCACATCAGAACGTTGTACAGCTGCCAGAACGCCAACACCTAAACCTGGTGCTCCGATCATAGAAGCAATAACAACCATTGATAGAGCCAACATAATCGTTTGGTTGATACCGGCAAAGATACTACCTTTAGCTAAAGGTAAGTCCAATTTAAATAATTTCTGCCAAGGAGTACCACCAAAAGAGTCTGAAGCTTCCACTAATTCAGTAGAAATTTGACGAATCCCTAAGTTGGTCATCCGAACAGTCGGTGGCAAAGAAAAGATCACCGAAGCAAATACGCCGGGTACCATCCCTACACCAAAGAAAGCTACGGCTGGAATCAAATAAACAAAACCTGGCATGGTCTGCATAACGTCTAAAATCGGTTGAATAATACTTTTAGCGATCTCACTTTTAGACATTAAAATACCTAATGGCACACCGATAATAATTGCGACTAAACTTGAAATAATTACCAATGTCACAGTACTAAGTAAATCTTGCCACATATCTTGATTATAAATAAGTAATAAACCTAAAAAGGCAATAATCGGTATCCACCACTTACGGTGAAAAATAAAATAAGCAGCAATAGCTAGCAACACCATCAATAACAATGGCGGAACAGCTGATAGAGTGTTGGTCATAAAGTCCATCACTGCCTGCCCTACCGTTTGCAGAAAAGAAAATAATCCGGATAAATGTTGTGTTAACCAGTCTACCCCGGTATCGATCCATTGCGCTAGTGGAATTTGTTGTTGTAAAAAATCAAGCATCTACGTCCACTCCTTCGTCCTCCGTCGTTTCGTTCTCGTTCGTTGTTTCTGCTTTATTTTCTTCTACTTCACCAGTATCGGCCATTGCACCGATCACACTACCACGGAACCACAACGCCTACGACACGATCTTCTTCGTCAACCACCGCTAGTGGCGCTGGTGAATTATAAATCATATCGAAAATATCTGTGACTAAAGTATCTTTCTGGATTTTTCGTACATTTTTGTCGACGACCTCACTAAGAGGCTTCTCGTTTTTACGTGCGTCTAAAGCTTCTTCAGCAGTCAGGCTTCCTTTTAAGTGACGCTTACGATCCACAGCTAGTAACATGCTGACTTCTTCTTTACGCATACGTTGTAGGGCAACATTTGGCCCATCGGTTTCGACATTGCTAATAAGTGCTGGTTCCATAATATTTTCTGCCGTTAAGACTTTGGAGCGGTCGATATCTTCGGTAAATTCACGGACGAAATCATTGGCTGGATGAGTGAGGATTTCTTCACCAGTACCGATTTGCATAATTTTCCCATCACGCATTAAAGCAATTCGATCACCGATCCGTAAAGCTTCATCCAAGTCGTGGGTAATAAAGATGATCGTTTTTTGCACTCGTTCTTGTAAATCTAACAAGTCATCTTGCATATCGCGACGAATCAAGGGGTCCAAAGCAGAGAAAGCTTCGTCCATTAACAACACTTCTGGATCGTTAGCTAAAGCACGCGCTAAGCCGACCCGTTGTTGCATCCCACCGGATAGTTGATTAGGATATTGATCTTTAACCGAAAGTAAACCGGAATTATCTAGTGCTTCTTCCGCTTTCTTCCGTCGTTCTTCCTTATCTACGCCTCGTATTTCAAGGCCGTATTCGGTATTTTGTTGAATCGTCCGTTGTGGGAAAAGACCGAAATTTTGGAAAACCATGTTCATTTTGGTACGACGAACTTCACGTAAATCTTCTTTTGACATCTTGGATACATCTTGATCATCGATATAAACTTCACCTGAAGTCGGTTCAATCAAACGGTTAATCAGACGAATCAAAGTCGATTTCCCACTTCCAGATAGCCCCATGATCACAAAGACTTCTCCATTTTCTACATTAAAACTAACGTCATGCACACCGACTGTAGCGCCAGTTTCTTTTAGGATCTCTTGCTTTGATTTTCCTTCTTTTACTAGATCGAGTGCTTGTTGGGTTCTTCGACCAAATACTTTAGTCAGATGTTCTACTCGAACTTTACTCAAAGTGATCACTCTTCCTTTCTATATTGAAAAATGGAATATTTGCCATCAATTAATTAAGTTCGAGTTTATCATACCATATTTTAAAATCTAGCCAAACGATAACGTTCGTTACTAAAAATTATTCAACCCATTCTTCCACTTTTTCTGGATTATTATCTATCCAATGTTGGGCAGCTTCTTCTGGAGCATCTCCTTCTTCCATTTCTAGCATCACGGATTCAATATCTTCAACTTCCCACTCAAAATTATCTAAAATTTGATAGGCTTCGGGCATGTCATCTTCTAGACCTAATCTTGCCAAGGTTACAATACTTTCAGCACCCCCCATGCCGCCTTCAGGATCTTCTAAAAATTTCACATCGTAACGTGAAAAAATCCAATGAGGGCTCCAAGCAGATACTACAACTTCTTCTTCTTGACTCATCGCTCTTTCAAGCTGAGTTGTCATTGCTCCAGCAGAAGAAGTAGCCAAATCCCAATCTGCCAAGTTAGGATAAGCCTCTAAAGTTGCTTTGGCCGCTGCGGTATTACCGGCACCTGGTTCCACGCCTGTAATAGTTTGATCCGCTTCATCTGTCAAGTCCTCAATAGAATCAACATCCATATACGAAGGAACCACAAGGCCATTTTGCGCTTGTTTATCTAAGCTGGGACCTAAATTATCCAGTTGGTCTCCTAACTGTTCATAATTGGCTTCATGCGTTGTCGGCAACCATGCGCCTAACATAGCATCTGCTTGATCATTGGCTACCGCTTCAAAAGTTACTGGAATATCTAAAGCTGTCATGGTCACATTGTAACCTTCTTCTTCTAAAACTTGTGCGGCTACAGTGGTTGATGCGACTTGGTCATCTTGTTCGGCATAAGCTAAGGTAATAGCTCCTTTATTTGAACTTCCCTGCGATACGCCTCCTATAATAGCTAAAACAACAAGCACAGCTGCTGTCAGACCACCTATAAATACTTTTCTTTTCTTGGACATTACTTTGATTTCGTTCTGACTTTTTCCACGGTTTTTATTTAGACTTTGGGTGAAACGGTCCATCATAATCGCTAAAATCACTACAGCCACACCATAGATAAAGCCAGAACCAATTTGCGAGCGTTGTACAGCCGCTAATACTCCTTGACCTAACCCAGGTGTTCCGATCATCGAAGCAATCACGACCATAGATAAAACCATCATCGTGGTCTGATTAATACCCGCAAAAATATTTCCTTTCGCTAGCGGAAGTTCGACTTTGCTTAATTTCTGCATCGCTGTACCACCCAAAGAATCAGAAGCTTCTTTTAGTTCAGTGTCCACTTGACGAATCCCTAAATTAGTCAGCCGTACTGTTGGAGGTAAAGCGAAAATAACCGAAGCAACAGTTCCAGGCACTATGCCAATGCCAAAAAATGCAACTGCCGGAATTAAATAAACAAAACTAGGCATGGTCTGCATGACATCTAAGATGGGTTTAATCACCACTTGGGCTTTATCGCTTTTAGCCATTAATATTCCTACAGGAGCACCGACTGCAATTGCGATAAAACTAGAAACAATAACTAGCGTCAATGTGTACATGAGATCATCCCACATGCCTTGGTTATAAATAAGAACAAGCCCCAACAAAACAAATACAGGCATTTGCCACTTTTTATTAAAGACAAAATAAGCTGCAAGGGTCACTAGTAAAATTAACAATATCGGAGGGATTGCCGCCAAAGTATTGGATAAGACGTCCATCACGCTCTGACCAATGGTTTGTAAAAGATTAAAAAAACCAGATAAATGTTCAGTCAACCAATCAACGATCGCATCTATTGCTTGAGCAATCGGGATTTTTTGTTGTAAAAAATCAGCCATGTGCAATCACTACTTCTATTCGGTTTTTATTCAATTTAGACACTCCTTATTTTTATAAAACAAAAACTGCCAGAATTTTCATTCCTGCAGTTTTTTTCCGTTACGACTTATTCAGTCCAATGCTCAACTTTTTCTGGATTTTCACTAATCCAGTTTTGCGCCGCCTCTTCAGGTTCAGCACCATTTTCTATTTCTAACATCACAGATTGCATATCGTCAATTTCCCACTGAAAATTATCTAGTATTTGATAAGCTTCTGGTTCGTCTTCTTCTAACCCTTCTCGTGCCATGGTTTCAATATTTTCAGGTTCTCCCATAGTTTCTTTGGGATCTTCTAACATCGTTAAATCATAGCGTGAAAAAATCCAATGCGGGGCAAAGATTGAAACCACAATGGGTTCTTCTTGTTTAATCGCTTGATCTAATTCAGCAATCATGGCTGCAGTTGAAGAATTGATTTGTTCCCAATCAGATAAATTCGGGTAAGCCTCAATCGTTTCATCAGTAGCGTCTGAAGTCCCTGTACCGGGCTCAACGCCCACGATTTCTTGGTCAGCTTGGTTGGTTAAATCCTCAATACTTTCAACATCTTCCATATAAGCAGGAACAACCAAACCAGTTTGGGCGCTTTTTTCTAAATTTGCGCCTAATTTATCCATTTGGCCGCCAAACATATCATATTGGGTTTGATTGGTTGCCGGCCAGGCACCAACCATAGCATCAGCTTCGCCGTTGGCTACAGCTTCCCACATCACGGGAATATCTAAAGCGATTGTATTTACTTCATATCCTTCGTCTCTTAAAACTTGAGCAATGACATTTGTCGAAGCCAACTCAGTATCTAAATTGATATAAGATAAGGTGATTGTGCCTTTATTTGAACGACCGGGAGCGGTTAAGCCAAGCACTGTAATCAAAGCAACTGCTGCAACAACAAGTCCGCCAATCAATTGCTTACGTCGCTTCGTCGTTTTGGCAGTTAGATTGGCTTGTTTTTTACTGGGTTGGTTCATTCGTTGCGCCACACGATCCATTAGAATCGCTAAAATAACAATCCCTACGCCATAAACAAAACCATTCCCAACTTCAGAACGTTGTACTGCTGCTAAAACGCCCTGTCCCAATCCTGGTGCGCCAATCATAGAGCTAATAACTACCATAGATAGACTGAGCATGATGGTTTGGTTAATCCCAGCAAAAATGCTTCCTTTAGCAAGAGGCATTTCTAGTTTATAAAGTTTTTGCCAAAGCGTTCCGCCAAAGGAATCGGAAGCTTCTTTTAACTCCTCATCCACTTGGCGAATTCCCAAGTTGGTTAATCTTACAGTTGGTGGTAAAGCAAAAATAACTGAAGCAAACACACCAGGAACCATACCAATGCCAAAAAAGGCGACTGCTGGTATCAAATAGACAAAACCAGGCATGGTCTGCATGATATCTAAAATCGGTTTTATGACAATTTCTACTTTATTACTTTTAGCCATCAAAATTCCCAATGGTACCCCAATCATTACAGAAATTAAACTTGATAAAATGACTAATGTCAATGTGTACATCAGATCTGACCACATGTCTTGATTGTAAATAAATAATAAACCAATCAAAACGAAGACGGGCATCTGCCACCGTTTTTTAAAAATAAAGTAGGTCGCTACCGTTAATAGCAAAATCATTATCATTGGCGGAATTACGGATAGTCCATTGGATAGAGTATCCATCACAAATTGCCCGATTGTTTGAATCATTGAAAAAAAGAAGGCAAGATGTTCAGTTAACCAATCAACAATACGATCTACCCAGTCAGCTATCGGTATCGAGGTTTCTAAAAAATTAATAATGGGCGGACACCTCGACATATGGATCAGATTTGTCTGCTCTCATAATAAACACTCCTCATTTTTAATTTAGTGTTAATACATGTTATCTAGACTAACAAACATCCCGGTAACATGCAAATTTATTATAAATACTCTGTCATTTTTTATAGCTATTATCCCCATCATCAAAGAGCTCGCAAGAATTTTCAAAAAAAAACGAATTTATTTACTGTTTTTGTCCTTTTATTAAAAAGTAAGCGTTTATGATTTCATTATAAAAAAGCCTTTGTTTTATCAAAATTTTTAATAAAACAAAGGCTTTTAACTGCCACGTATTCATTTCTATGTCCTGAGCATTGATTTTAGCACATAAGTCTATTGTTTCTAGAATCTGAAATCAAGTTCAAAACATATGTCTGAAAAAGCACTGTCCTCATTATTATATAAACTCTTCATATTCATTGGGATTTTGGCCTTCGATGCGGCCTTTTTCGCCTTGGTCTAAAGCATCAATTTTATCCATATCTTCTTGAGCTAATTCAAAGTCTAAATAGTGGAAATTATCGTATTGATGTTTTTGGCTGGCAGACCTTACCACTGGAAAGATATGATGTTGATTGTCCCAGTTAATAATCACCTGTGCAGGACTACGATCGTATTTTTTCCGCAATTTCTTTTATCGTAGATTGGTTAAAGCATCATTGATTTCGTGGGCATAAGGACTCCAAGCTTCAGAAACGATACCACGTTTGTCATTTTCTGCAATTAATTCCTTATTATTAAAATAAGGGTAACGTTCAATTTGATTCGTTGCTGGAGTTACATCCGTTGCCTCAATGATATTATCCAAATGTTCAGGTAAAAAGTTGGAAACACCAATCGTCTTAATCAAGCCATATTTCTGCGCAACCACCATGGTTTAGCAAGCTTTGACAAATAATTCTTCTTTAGGACTGGGCCAATGGATCAAATACATATCGAAATAGTCTAAACCTGTGCGATAAAGTGATTCTTGAATGAGCGCGATCGCTTTATCGTATTTATGCGCTAATCCGGAGAGTTTATCGCTTATATAAAGTTTTTTTCTGGGAATAGAAGAGCTTCGAACAGCTTTATCCACCATACCTTCATTATTAATCTGTGGCGGTATCGAGAATGCGATAACCCAAATGAGCTTGGTAAATACCTTTATCACCTTGAATATGGACCGTACCCAGTCCAACATGGGGTAAAGTTGTGCCATCATTTAAATAAAATTTATCATACAATGTCATTTTACGTCCTCCTCATAAATTCAATGAAAAAAGCATGCCATAAACAGACATGCTTTTCCTCATTTATTAGACAAATTCTTCGTATTCATTTGGATTTTGACCTTCGACACGACCTTCTTCGCCTTTGTCTAAAGCATCGATTTTATCCAGATCTTCTTGGGCTAATTCAAAGTCTGTATAATGGAAATTTTCGTATTGATGTTTAGGGTTAGCTGAGCGAACAACTGGAAAAACATGATTTTGATTGTCCCAGTTAATGATCACTTGTGCCGGACTACGATCGTATTTTTCTGCGATTTCTTTAATGGTGTCATTGGTCAATACATCGTTGATTTCACGACCAAACGGACTCCATGCTTCAGATAAAATGCCGCGCTTGTCATTTTCTTGCACTAATTCTTTGTTATTAAAGTAAGGATGACGTTCAATTTGGTTGGTTGCCGGTGTTACACCGGTTGCTTCAATAATATTATCCAAATGTTCCGGTAAGAAGTTGGAAACACCAATGGTTTTGATCAAGCCATATTTTTGTGCGTCAACTAAAGCTTTCCAAGCTTCAACATACAAACCTTCTTTAGGGTTAGGCCAATGGATAAGAAATTTATCAAAATAATCTAAACCTGTGCGATAAAGTGATTCTTGAATAAGAGCGATCGCTTTATCGTATTTATGCGCTAATCCAGGGAGTTTTGCACTTACATAAAGTTGCTCTCTAGGAATCGATGAACGGCGAACAACTTCGCCCACCATGCCTTCGTTGTTATAATTGGTTGCTGTATCAAGCACGCGATAACCAACATCAAGTGCAGCGAGGGCTTGATGAAATCCTTTGCCACCTTGCAGATCGATTGTTCCAAGTGCAATATGTGGTAAAGTCGTTCCATCATTCAAAAGAAACTTGTTATTCAATGTCATCATAAATCCTTCCCTTCTTGTTTCTATTTCCATTATAAGAAAGAATCACTTATTTTTTAAATAAAATGCCTAAATCCTCTTTCCAAGCCAACACACGCTCAACTGAAGCATCCAATTCCGCTTCTGCATAATCGCCATCTTTCACTGCTTGAATGACTGCAGGAATTTGTGATTGATAACTAGAAGACATTACCATATCATTCCCTGCTTTTAACGCCTCTAGACCAGCATCTTCTTGCGAAATAAAATCAGCCAATCCAGCCATATCCATATCATCAGTCATGACTACGCCATCAAAGTTTAACTCTTCGCGCAAAATTTTATGCACTTCAGGTGAAATAGATGCAGGCGCTTTTGGATCGATACTATTTACAATATTATGAGAGACCAACACACTATCTGCGCCGGCTTTAATACCTGCTTCAAAGGGTAGAAAATCATTTTCGCGTAATTCATCTAAAGAACGATCATCTTCCACAATTTCTACATGGGAATCACGGTTATCGCCATAACCAGGAAAATGTTTTAAGGTAGAACCGCTTTGTGCTTCATTTAATGTTTCTACCACGTTTTTCACATATTCACTTGTTCCTTTTGCATCCATTCCAATGGTTCGATCATAGATAAAAGACTCTTCATCTGTGGAAACATCAGCATCAGGAAACAGTCCAGCATTAATGCCTAAGTCAGCAAGAATAGCTGCCTTTTGTTTTGTATCTTGAATAATTCCCTGCCAACCGTCTTCTGCATATATTTCTTGCGGTCCTTTAAAAGGCTGGTCCACTAATTCAGGATTATTGCTAATCCGTGTCACTGTCCCGCCCTCTTCATCCGAGCCAATTAAAAGAGGAATATCGCTTGCTTCTTGAAAAGATTGGACTTTCTCTTGTAAGCTTTCTTTTGTCGCATTTTCCGTATCCTCACCAAATAAAACATAGCCGCCTAAATGATAATCTTCTAGATCAGACACTTGATTTTCTTGTGGCGTCCGTGCAAAAAATAACTGACCAACCTTTTCTTCTAATGACATTTTATCGATCATTGTAGTAATATTATCTTCCTCTTCTGAACTACTAGTCATCGTTGTTTGTGAGCTAGAATTGCTTGTAGTACTTGTCGCAGTTTTTGTCTCCTGATTGCGAGTCATCGCCCAAACACTAGCTGCACAAACTACCAGTAAAACACCCACTAAACTAATAATAACGCCTTTTTTCTTCATCTCTACTCTCCTAATTTTTAAGTATATCGTATATTTTTTTTCTATTTTAACGTACTTATTAACAAAATAACAAAATTTTATCTAATAAAAACACCTTCTTATTATTAGATAAAGAAGGTGTTTTTCACCACAAAAAAATGCGGCAACTTTTGGATGTTTTATTTCATTTAATTAACGAACTGTTTTTAAGTAACTTTTCAATCGTTTCAAAGGTAGGGCACGCCCCACAACATAGTTCAAAATTGATTGAATCGGAAACATAACTAAAGCTTTTATAACTCTTGGGCCCCAAATTACTCCGCTGGTAATAGGTTGATTATACATAATCATTAACCAAATCGGTGTCAAAATCAAGCTGACCACAATGGTAATTGACAATGAGCAAAGAATAGCGTTTTTCCAAGTCACTTCTTTTTGATAAAAGAAATAACCATAAATTAGACCCCCGATAAATGCATTCAGTGTAAATCCAGGAAAAAACGCAGATCTAGCAAATAGCATCATACCAATTGTATCTGCTAACACAGCTCCTACTCCGGTCCAAACCGGACCAAATAAGGCGCCCATAATAATTTTAGGGACAAATTCAAAAGAAATTTTGATAAACTGTGTTTCAAAACCGAAAATACGTGACAGAATAACAGTCAGTGCGACCAATAGCCCTAGCACAGTAATCATATGTGCATTGATCTTTTTTGTCATAACTAGCATCCCCTTTTTGCGACAAAAAATGCCGCCTAGAGCTGCTACATTAAAAATGCAGCGAATGCGAAAACAAAACCGCGAACTTTCGTCCTTCGTCCAAAAGGCAACATCCCATCCTCTCGGCACTTGACGCTTCGTTTTCTACTCTGATTTATTAATGGAAGTTTTATCCACCACACAGACTATAGCACAGCTGTTGGTTAACTACAATGGATTTGTTTTTTAAGAAGTATCTAATAACGAGAACACCAGAAAACATTAAAACTAGAGTTAGTCCGTAAAAGCAGCTAGTTTATTTGAATTCTTAAGTTAGTCTGCTAAACTAGATCTAGTTTTTTTAAAATCTTGAGTTAGTCCACCGAAGTAGATCTAGTTTTTTTGGATTCTTGATCTAGTCCGCCAAAGTAGATCTAGTTTATTTCAACTCTTGAGTACTAAGTCTATTTTGATAAAAAAAGAAACCACCTTTGTAATTATGTCTATCGTCGTCTAATTACAAAAGAGTAGCTTCTTTTTGTTCATATATCTCGGCTCATTTATGCTTCTCTTTTTTCAAATGTTCCCCACTTGACTGCTGTACCTTTTTCAACCATCGTTTCTCCTTTAGCAATGACCGTATCGATAGTTAGGTTATCTTCATCAAGTAAGACAATATCTGCGTCAAACCCTACTTTTAAATGTCCTTTGTTAGAAAACTTCAATAATTTAGCCGGTGCGCTGGTAATTGCACGCAAAGCAGTCTCTAACGGAATATTTTCTTTTTCTACGCTTTCTTTCACGCCTGTCAAAAGTGATTTTGAACTTCCTACGCCCATTTGTACAAAATGGTTATTTTCGTCAAAAATTGGCAAGCTTCCTTGACCATCTGATGTCATCGTGATGCAATCAGGGTCTAGGCCTTCATCAATCACTCGTTTTAAACATTGACGAAATGGAATGGAACCATCTAATTCATAAGTTTGATCTGGGTTTTCACTCCCTGTGATATCAAATACGCCGCCAGCTTTGGCAAAATTAATTGCTTCATCCAACAACGCTTCACTTCTTTCACAATGCGTTGGATAAAAATTAGATACTGGAATATCTGTTTCTTCCAAAGCTTGTCTAATAAAAGACAAACGAGTTTTTCCGGGACCCACATGAATATTGGTTACGCCGGCTTTGCCTGCTAATAAACCACCTACGCGCGCATCAGCTGCCGCGTGAGCAAATTCTGCAAAGGTCGGTGCGCCATTTCTGTGATCAGCAATCGCAATTTCACCAATACCGATCACTTTATCGATAGCCATGGTGTCTTTAATCACCGAGTCCGTAATTGTCTCCACGGGCAAACGGTAGTTACCTACATACATATAAGTTGTAATACCTTCAGTTTCCAAGCCCCGAGCTTTGCTCAATAAAGCCATATCATCACGACCTACGCCGTCTGTACCTAGAACACCAACGACTGTAGTCACACCAGCTGTCGTTAACTGACTCAATTGAACCTCTGGCGTACGATTATGAAAACCATTTTCGCCACCGCCGCCTAGTAAATGGAAATGGCTGTCAATAAAACCTGGCACGGCAACTTTTCCACTGCCATCTATTTCTTCTATATCTATACCAGTGATCGAAGCAGCAATATGATCTTCAATCGCAATCATTTTATCATTAGCCAATAATATATCTTTTACGCCTAGGTATGTTGGCGCATAAATCGCAATTTGTTTAAGTAACTTCATCTACATCTTCTCCTTAATGATAACCAATCAATACCGCTCCGATAATAAAGGCACTTCCAATAATAAACAAGAATCCTTGCATTTTAATTTGGAACTTCGCCCACTGACTCCAATCCATACGAGCAACTCCTAAGACACCAATTAAACTAGCAGAAACCGGTGTAAAGGCATCGACAAAACCTGCACCTAATTGGAAACATAAAACTGCCACTTGTCTTGTTACACCAGCTAAATCCGCTAATGGCGCCATAATAGGCATAGTTAATGCAGCTTGCCCTGAATTAGAGGTGACAATTAAGTTAAATAGACTTTGGAAAATATACATAAACCAAGCGGCAATCATAGAAGGAACACCTGATAATAGCTCTCCTACACTGTGTAAAATTGTATTTAAAGCCGAATAACTGCCAGCATCTGAGCCGCCTAAGACCAACAGGATTCCTTGGGCCATCCCTACAACTGCAGCAGTAGGCGCTAGATCTGCGACACCATCTTGAAAAGCGGTCGCTACATCGTTAATCTTCATTCCGTTCACTTGCAAAACAATGGCGATAACACCTGCACCTAAACCGATAACAAAAAATTGAGACGCCATTTCCGGAATCGTAAATCCTTGGGCCATTACGCCATAAACGATCCAAATCAGACCTACTAGTAATTCCAATAAGATGAGCTTATGTCCTATCGTAAATTCGCGTTCAACTTCCTTTTGATTTACTAGATTTTTACGGAAATAACCATCGGACTTATAAGTAACAGATTTTGTCGGATTCGCCTTAATTTTACTAGCATAACGCACGGTATAGCCACAAGCCAGCGTAGTAATAACAATCCACATGACAATCCTAAAACCTGCTCCTGATAAAGCAGGAAGTCCGGCTATCCCTTGTGCGATTGCGATACTAAATGGACTCATCCAGGAAGCAGCGTTTCCTATTTCAGCAGCGGCAATCGTAATAGTCACTGCCGTAATCGAATCATAACCTAGCGCAATCGTAAAAGGCACGATAATAATGGCAAAAGCAATCACTTCTTCAGAAGCACCAAATGTGGCGCCCATAAAAGAAAAAGCAACAAAGATTAACGGAACAGCTAAATGCTGCATTCCTTTAGCATTACGTAAGAAAGCATAAATTCCAGCATCAATTGCGCCTGTACTCATAATAATCCCAAAAGCACCGCCGACCACTAAAAGCATGGCCACAATCCCGATGGCTGAACTAAAACGATCACCGGTGACTAACCCTTCAAATAAATAATTAAAAACACCAAAACCATAGTGATCTTCTGTCCCCCATACTTTTGCTGTTTTGTTCAATTTTTCCGAAGTGTCATAAACACTGTCGCCATAAAGTTCATAAAGCTCATCTTCAGAAAGACCAATCGCAGCTAACTGACTTAAGCTAATGTCTTGATTCTCATCCAAAACTTCTGTTAAATCTTCTTGTTCTACCTGTATATTAGCTAAAGTTTCAGAATCTTGACTTAGATCCTCTAATTCTGTCCGTAAACTATCTTGTTCTAGCGGATGCATATAACGAAAAGAATCTTGTTGTAAGACTTCTTGAGTTTCTGTTCCTCCGTCGCCTGTTTCGTATTCTACTTCTTCTGTGCTAAATTTCCCTGCCGGAATGACTAAAGTTAACAGCCAGGCAACAATCACAATGCCAAAAATAATGACATAAGTATGCGGCATTCGGAAACGCTTTTTATCCACTGTTTCTAACTCCTCTTGCATAATTATTTACTCCATTCTTTTTTTATCATTTCTATCATACGTTTGTTCCTTCCTTTTTTCAATATTTTTTTAATTAAATTTCATAAAAACAGTGAATATTAATATGCATAATTGTATAAATATAACTGAAAAACTCCCAAAAATAAGCTTTTCGCTTTTATTCTGAGAGTTATTTCTAGTTTTCTTCCTTTTTTAAATACCGTTTTGTTCAGCTTTGTTATCTTCCATCCAAAACTATAAATTCGGCAAATTCCTTCTCTTCATCATTAGAGCAATTGAAGAAGAATCGAAGCGATAATGATTGAGGCTACAGATACTGTAGCAAAACCTCCTACCAACATCTTAGGCATCATATGATCCGATAAATAATCGCGCTTTCTTTCATCGCTTGTCAAATGTTGAATGACTTCTGAAGTTAAAATGTAATCTGATGGAAAACCACATAACGCCGTCAAAGAAGTAGCAAAAGCCATGGGTGTGCTCATTTTCATCGATTTTGCTAAAAGTGAGGAAGCAATAAACATTCCTAAAACCCCTAAAATAAGTAAAATTAAAATTTGCAAAATGATCCCTTTAAGTATCTGCGGTGTTACTGTATTTAATTGGGAAAAGATATAAGCCATCAAACCATACATCAACCAATTAAAGACCTTGGCTTGGTTCAATACATTTTTTTCTAGAAACCCTACTTGGTGTCCGATAACGCCCAACACTAGCGCACAAATACTCGAATCGATCGCTTCATTGGTTAACTGTGATAAGCCCATCGCTAATAAGCCGACAAAGGCAACTTTGGCTAAAACAAAGGCACTTGTTTTATATTGATTGGGCATTTTCATGAATTTCTGAGACTGCTTATTTTCTTTCTGTTCTTCTTCATTTGTAGCTGTTTCTGCTGTAGGATCGTATTCTTTTAACAAACGATTCCCTTCTTTTTTTAACATGAAAGAAACCATCGGATAGCCAATAAAGTTTTGTAAAATATACATGGCTACGGGTAAGGCAAGATACATGGTTAGTCCTTCTGCTTGCAATCCTTCTGTCATCAAAGCAGTGGAAACCACGCCACCGAGTAAAGGAGGGATTGTGGCTGCAACTGTATGCCAGTCGTATAACATCGTCCCAATGATCATAGTTAAAATAGAGGCCCCCAGTGCTCCTGTTAAAGCGATAACGACGGCTCTCCATTGATCAGCAAGTTGTTTTAGATCCATCATTGTTCCCAAATGAACTAATAATACAGGAACGATAATAGCGATAAATTCATCGCCAAAAGAAGCTTGTACTGCAATATCCTTAGGTAAGAACGTCCAAAACCCTATAATAAATAAAATGGCTGATATAAAAATCGATGGAATATAGGCCTTTGAAAAAGATGATACCCACTCACCAATAAAGATAAATACCATAACAAGCAAAAAAGCTATTAAATATTTCATAACACCCCTCCTTAAATATAAAATATATGGTAAATCTAATTTATTAGAAAGTAAATACTTTTGGGAATTTTCTTAAAATTAACTATATTCTTTCACCCTTTAAAAGTAAATTCTCTGTAAAAAAAACGTCCAAGCATTTATACTTGGACGTTTAACTTTATTTTTTATTTTATTTCTATGCCTTTTTTAAATACTGTTTTTTCTTTTTGCATAACTTTGATATCTTTTAGTGGATCTTCATCCAAAACAATAAAATCAGCAAGTTTGCCTGCCTCAATCGTCCCTGCTTTTTGATCAATTTGCAATAATTTCGCCGAGTTGATTGTGGCTGCTTGTAATACTTGTAGATTTGTTACACCGGCATTTACCATCAATTCAAGCTCAATAGAAGAGTTTTTATCAAAGTTGTTAAAAGCCGTACCGGAATCTGTCCCCATAGCTATCGGAACACCAGCTTGAGCGGCTTTTCCTATGCTTTGGCTATGTGCTTCTGATAGTTCTAATGATTTTTGCACCATAAATTCAGGGAGTTGATCAGCTTCTTGAATCATCGCCCAAGGTGCAGTTAAAGTTGGCACGATATAAGTTCCTCTTTGTAAAAACATATCAATTGTTTCATCATCTAGATAAACTGCATGTTCGATTGAATCCACTCCAGCACGCAAAGCATTTTGGATGCCTTCTGTGCCTTGAGCATGCGCATTAGCTGTACGCCCTTTATGATGCGCTTCTTCAACAGCAACTCGTAACTCTTCTTCAGTTAATTGAATATCATGAGGCGTTTCACCATCAAAGGAGACGCCCCCAGTAGCCATTAGTTTTACGTTGCCAACGCCTTTTTTAAGTAAAAGACGAGCGTATTTGCGTACTTCATCAACGCCATCTACTTCATAAGAGCCTTCACTGAAATGACCACCTGTCATAGTTAGTGGGTAACCAGAAGCTACGATTCCGGGAGAAAACAAGTCTCCTTGGCGTTCAAGTGCAGCTAATTCTATATCCACCTCAAAAACCGAACCGACATCGCGAATATAAGTCACGCCATCTGTTAATAATTTTTGTAAATTGGATAAAGCCACGAAAGTATAAGCAGGCGATTTTGTGGCTGTCCCACCTAAGGAGGTAATTCTGCCGTAAGGATCAGCCACAATGTGAGTATGGGCATTGATCATCCCGGGCATTACATATTTTCCAGCCAGATCGACTGTTTGCTCCGCTTTTTCATCTTCTACAAAGTTTCCCTTTTTGTCGTCTACTACAAAATCTAAAGTTTCAAACCTTTCATTTTTTCCTGTAAATACTTTGGCATTTTTGTACAGTGTCTTTGTCATACTTTTATCAATCTTCTTTCTTTACATTTTAAAAAATGTTATACCTAATTTTCAGAAATGTAAAGTTTTTTTCGAAATTTTCTTTCAATTTATTGAAAATAGTGGATATATTTCGGACACTACGAGCGCTTCGCTCCCCTAGTACTGTTCATCACTTCGCTTACGCT
>FLSG01585632.1_pt1 | contig 30772 bp, 26 predicted proteins | sample 1550511 | NCBI WGS metagenome assembly FLSG01 (sample SAMEA4031768, study PRJEB14383) | metagenome | biome: human; feature: oral; material: saliva | place: Philippines | collected 2014
CTTTACAATAACACGAAGTGCGTTCTTTTTGTACACCCAGAAGGTGAAGCAACTCAACCTTTAGAAAAAAGCACATGCCAAGGATTGAATGATTCTGGGAAAAATTTATAAATCATTCAGGCTAAGAATTAAACATAAAAATAAACAAAAATTTTTTAGAATCTCAGAAGATAAAAAACTAACTTGTTTGTCTTGACTACTTATGTTTCATTGCAAATTCTTTTCTTCCGCCCGGTTTTGCTATTTGATCGCCCATCATTATTCCTAGGCCACCTTCTACTGGTAGTTCTGTACCATTGGTATAATCCGATTTATCACTTGATAAATATAAAACCGCATTTGCTATATCATCTAAATTACCGATTCTCTTATTAGCCGTGATATCTTTTCTCTTTTTTTCTATTTCTTTATCTTCATAAAAACTTTCCGACAAAGGTGTCTTAACTAACGAAGGCATAATACAGTTACTACGTACCCCGTATTGTCCCCACTCCGCTGCTATTTGGCGTGACAACATATTCACTCCTGCCTTTGTAACACTATAAGCGCCACTATATGTTTCTGGAAACTTTGACAACAAGGTTGAAATGTGGACCATCGCACCTTTTTCTTGCTTGAGCATTATTCGACCAAATCTTTGTGACATCAAGAAGTATCCTGTCAAATTAATATCCAGCGATTTTTGCCATTCTTCTAAACTCAAATCTTCAAACAACGAGGATCGTAAAATCCCTGCGGTATTGACTAAAATATCTACTTTACCGAAATGATTTACAATCGTCTCGACCGCTGTATCAACATCTTCTTCTTTAGATGCATCACAATTTACCGCTAATGTATCTACACCATATATTTCATGAATTTTTCGCGCATAAGCTGCAGTTTTATCTTTTAAAACATCTACTAGAGCAATATCCGTACCTTGCTTAGCAAATTCTTCAACAATTTTTGTCCCCATGCCACCTACTGCACCTGTGACAACTGCGACTTTTTCTGAAAGCTCTAACCATGAACTAATTTTTACCATTTATTAATGTCCTTTCTTTCTCTTATTTTTATAAAATTTCCGGCCAGCTTTTTTCCAAAACTTTTATAGTTTGGTCGTATGTGTATTTTGCTACCCAATCGACGCCTTGTTTCATATATTCATCGCTAACTACCTCAACGCCGACTACTTCTGGTTTTACACCAGCTTCTTTAATCATTTTGACAAATCCAACAGTATCTGTTTTTCCGGTACCTGGAGCTAGGCGGTCATGCATTGATTCATCCCGTAAAACATCCGTCGCGTATGGTCTTTCATAGGCATCATCTAATTGAATAGAGCTTATACGTTTTGCACGTTCTTTCGTCAGCACACCTGTGAATGGTTGATTTGCCCGAACCCAATGCCATTCATCCAACAATATCATGACATTATCTTTATTTGCTTTAGTTAGCACCTCCCAAGTTTTATCCAAATCCGGTAGACCACTATACGGCATTGGTTCCAAAGAAATAACTAAGTTACCTGCTCTATCAGCTAATTCTTTTAGTTTTTGGGCTGTATAATCAACCGAATAACTTTCTAATAAACCAGTATTTATTTGTTTTACATTGAACAATTCACACATATGAAAACATATTTGCTCTTTGTATTTTTGTTCATAAGATCGTGGTTCTTCACACCATTGGACAATATATTCAACCTCGGTACATTCAATTTGGTATTTGCCCAAAATATTTAATAAATCTTGATCAGTAAGACCTTCATTTAAAGCATCCACATAAGTCTCAGCTCGTAATCCTATTCCATCATAGCCAGCTTTTGCTGCTGCCTTCACTCGCTCCTCAAAAAAACATTGATCTCCAAGCGTCCAAGAACTGATCGTAATTGGATATTTTCTACTCATTTTAACTTCCTCCTTGTTAAAATTTTAACAAATTCTACAATTAAAATGTAAATCGGTTTTGACCTTGTGTCCAATGGTATTAATTTATCAATCTATAAATATTATTTATATTTCGCATAAAGTATATTATAATAACCTTAAGATCAAGGATAGAAGGAGGATGACATCCATGAATTTGCAACAATTAGAATACATGTCGGTTTTAGCTGATACACAAAATTTCACGCAAGCTGCAGAAATTTTACATGTGACACAACCAACGATCAGTTATAGTATCACAAATTTAGAAAAAGAACTTGACGTTAAATTATTTGAAAAGCAAGGAAGAAACGTTATTTTAACTGATAAAGGAAAACTTTTTAATAAAGGCACTAACAAAACGTTGCAAACTTTAAATAATACTGTTGAAGAAGTTAAAAAAGAACAAAACGAAGAGAATCTAGTTAAAATCGCCTCCCTACGTACTTTATTTCATTCCTGGTTACCTAACACACTTAAGAATTTTATTCATTCTCTTACTACAAATGAAATTCAACCAAATTTCAAATTCACGAGTAGCAGTGGTTATTCAGAAGGTATTTTAAATAATTTACGTGCTGATAATTGTGACATTGCTTTTTGTTCAAAAATAAACAATTACTCTGATATTGAATACTTTCCTGTAGTTGAACAAAAGCTGGTACTAGTCACACCACCAGACCACCCTCTGGCAGACCTCGAAAGTGTTAACTTAGTCGATACATTAAAATATAAACAAATCACTTTTTCCCCTACTTCAGGGTTGAGTTCAGAATTAACACAACTATTTTCTTTATGTGGTGGAATGCCAGAATCGATCTATGAAGTTGAAGAAGATGAAGCAGTAGCTGGTATGGTTTCTGCTGGTTTTGGTATTGGTGTCGTTCCGGAAATCCATACGCTAAAAAGTCTTCCGATTTCTATTATTCCCATCAAATTTCCTCAATGGCATCGCTTGATATATATGGCTACACTCAAAGGACACTATCAATCTTCTGCTAGCCGCTCCTTTATGGCTTTTATTAAACAAAACACTCATTTACAAGATATAAACACACAATATTAATTAACTTTCTACAATCCAGATTTAGTTTTTTGTCAAAAATTATTGTAATGAAAACTCAACCAATAAAAAGAAGCAGCTAGTATAAATTTAGTCTAGCTACTTCTTTTAATTTTTAAATTTCAGTTTGTGGCTATCTTTTATCACGCATATCTTCTCAATTAAAAAAGAACCAAAACGAAAGTTTATTATCAACACCATTGTTTATCACGATTCCCCTCCAAAAATTTTTACACGAATTCAGCGAATATATTTTTAAATTCCAACAAATCTTTCTGTTAAAATAATTTACTAATACTCCTAGTTAACTTCATATAACAATAAAATTCTCCAAGAGAAGTTATTTATAACCTTTCTTGGAGATGTCTTTTTATTCATCTAACGAAATCTGCAAATAAAAGTCTGCATCAATATCCTGTCCTTCTTCTACATAAAGATGCGTGACATAAATCTTTAACTCACCACCGTTAAACCTTTTCGAAAAAGTTAAATCTTCTGGTGAAAGAAGCTCGCTATTGTTGGCATCACTGCGTAAAGCGGCTAATTCTCGTAAAAATTGTAGATCATATCGAACGAGCTGTTCACCTGTGTCATCTTCTAAAATTAAGTCAGTTTTTTCTTCTTCGTTTTCATCCCAAATTAAACGGTATTGTTTATTATGATAGCTAACAGTCATACGATTTTTTGCTTCACTTTGTATAAATTCACCTGCTGTTACGTGTAAAGGCAAAACAAGTCCATCATCATCTACTTCAATTTGCATTGGTTCATCTTCTCTTACATCGACCGAGAAACTTTCAGCTTGATTGTTTTCATTTATAGTATTTCCTGAGTTTCCTAAAGAATTAATTTCAAAACCAAAAATTTCTGAAAAATCGCGATTTTCAAGTATCTGCTCAGATAGATATGAAACTTCTTGTAATTGATCGACTTTACTTAAATACTGATAACTATGAGCAAGTTTTCTTTTTTGATTTGTCGGAATTGAATCATCTGCTTGAATTTGCTGATCTTGAACCATATCATTTTGCTGTAAAGTACTCTCCATTTGTCTAACTTGACTTCTAGTACCAATTGAGACAGCATCGATAAACGGTAAAATGGAAATGACAGAAAGTCCTACTAACAATCCAGGAATAAAAGCAACCTTTTGATGGAAAAACAAATAGATAATACTGGATATCAGTGAGAATACAACAAACAGTAAAATGAAGTAACGTCCATCAGTCACACCAAAGCGCGTCACCTTTACAAAAGAAGAAGCGCTTTGTAGTCCTGTTACTATAAATAACAAAGCTGGAAAATATTTTTTAAACATAGTAACTATTTTATTAGACAAGGAATCGATCAAAAATAAAACAAACCATCCCGTTACGACATAGCTTACTAATAAAGACTCAAGTAAGTTATCGTTCCAAAAATCACCAGTGATATTTCTAAAAATATAAAGCAATAAAATCAAGGTGTAGACGCCTAACAAAGGGACAATAATATAGGATAATAGTACATCTAAAAACTTCGGTACAGTGACAGCTCGTTTGTAATCTTCATTTTCAGTTTCTTTTTTGCTTGGAAAGTGTGGTAAAAGAGACAAAAAGTAAAGCGGAAAAAAGCCCAACCATACGAGCGCCGTTAAATACCCATAGACTTGTGTATCAACAGGTAAGATTAAAAAATTAAGTGCTTGTATAATGATTAATATACCTATCATTAGCACCGCCGCTAAAAATAAAGAAGTAAATAAGCTCTTGATAAAAACGATAAAACTTTTTGAAAAGGCAAATTCATCCCCTTTAATTGAAGGAACCCAGCAGCTACTAATAAAAATAATAAAAAAGAGAACACAACTACGAATTGTAACACTGTATTGAAAAAAATCATTAGATTGTAAATAGATATAATACCCTAGAACAAACAAAAATGAAGCAATATATAAAGTCACTTGTATATTACGCCGATTTTCAAAAAAACGTTCATTCATCAGCTGAACAACAATTCCCAAAGCACCTGCGATCCCTAAAGTTAAAATCAACTCTTCCCAAGAATCATGTGTTGCGACCGCTATCATCTCAACTATAGTAGCTAAAATAAAAGCGATACTTGAAAACCAGAAACGAAAAACAGCATTAGAAATCGTTTTAAAACGACCTTGCAATTTCTGCGATAAGTTCATTTTCCCACCTCGCTTTTTTCTAGTATAGCATGTTTATTAAGCTCAAAATAATTTTATATAAGTTACCAGTAAAAAAACAAAATAGGCTTTAAAGGTTGAAAGCTTTTGACATCTTGTTATTTTTACGCTACGCTTAAAATAACAATTTTTGAAAGGGGTTTCATATAATGAAAAAGTTTCAGTTGGTATTACTTAGTATCGTAACGTTTTTATTCCTTGTCGGTTGTGAAAGCAACGATTCAGCAACTATGCAAACTACTTCTTCTCAAGCAACTACCCAGCAGTCTAGTTCAGAAGAGTTAACTACCTCAGTTGAAAATAACAGTCCTACCCAAGAACGTATAGACGCGCTTCTTGAACAAGCAATGTATTATTATTGGCATGGGGATGATTTGAAGAAAAACGAAGAGGAATTCTTTAAAGGCCTTACGTTAAAAGGCGATCAAGATGTTTTAGAATCAATTTTTAAACAAGTAATTGAAATCGATCCACAAAATACAGACTACCAACAAGCTTTAGCTTCTACAATGTTGACAAATGATAAAACCGAGGAAGCATTAGATCTTTTAGATAATATTCTTGAACAAGATCCTGAAAATTATGATGTTTTAGTGAGCCGTTATGTATATGACGGTTTAAATAATGATTCTTTTGATGAAGAAACGCTAGAAAAATTAAACGATATCGACAAAGAACGCACAGATGACTTTAATGATGATTTCGATTTAATTGAAGAAGTTAGAGAAGATAAAGTCGCAACAGATACTAAAGAATACGAGGATGATCATTTATTTGTATTGCTAGGCTACGCTCTCAACGAAAATGGCGAAATGGAAGAAACGCTAGAAAATCGGTTAGAATACGCATTAGATTTACTCGAAAAAAATCCGAACTCTAAAATTATTGTTACCGGAGGCGTGCCACAGGAAGGAAACACTGAAGCAAAAGTCATGAATAAATGGTTGATTGATCACGATATCGATGAAGATCGTATCATACAAGAAGGAAATGCGACAGACACAATTGAAAATGCCCTCTTTTCATTAAGAAAAGCTGCTGAATTAGATTTTAGTAATAGCATTACTATTATAAGTTCTGCTAGTCACGTGCGAAGAGCAGAAGTATTATTTACAGTCGCAAACCGAATTGTAAATGAATCTAGCACAGATGACGAAAAGCAAGAATATAAATTTGATACGATTGGTGAACCAGATGACGAAGACTTGGTCAATTCATCAGATGAACAAGAACGTTTAGTGATTTATCGAGACTTACTACGTTTAGAAGGCATTTGGCAATATCCAAACTTACAAAGGTAAATAATAATCTCTTAATGCTTTATATACTAATTTAAAAGCCAAAATAGCTTCCCACAGAATTTGGAGATCAGCTATTTTGGCTTTATTATTTTATAAAACTAATAGAAATATATACATTCTGAACGATTTCTAAACAATTACTTCTCACCATTTACTTTCTTCAATTCTTCGTAAATACTTCAAAATCTCTTGATATTTTTCATTTGGTTTTGCCTTCTGGAGTTCCTCTATGCTTTGTTCTAAATTATGAACAAGCTTTCCATTTTTTGTTTTCGTTGCTTTACTTTTTACAAGAGAGTGTAAGACCGCTTCATCTACCATATCGGCAACTGCTCGAAATAACTCATCTATATACTCTTCATTTAAAATTTGGTGGGAAGAAAATTCAGCATTAGATTGCTGAAATTTTTGTTGAGTCGAAAAAGCCAATGTTATTTCACCGCTATCACTACCAATAAAAGCTCCCGTTCTAGTAATACCAACTGTTGCTCTTTTGCAGATACGTTTTAGCTGACGACTACTCAAAGGTATATCAGTAGCTAAGATTGTTATTACACTACCTTTTTCTTTTGTGTCTTTTTCCTGATAATATTCAGCAAGATCTGTTCCAATAGGATACCCGGCTAACTTTAAATCTCTTAGTTGTCCATAATTTGTAAGCACAAGGCAACCAAGAGTATACTCTTTTCCGTTAAAAGTTAAGATTCTTGAGGCGGAACCAATGCCTCCTTTTAATTGATAACAACGCATACCTGTCCCTGCGCCAACTGCACCTTCCTCAAAATCACTTTGAGCAGATTGCATCGCTATTTCCACATCTTTTTCTGTAAGGGACATCCCACGAATATCGTTAATTTCACCGTCATTACATTCAAAAACTAAGGGGTTGACCGTTCCTGCTGAATCACCGATTTCTTTATTTCTGTTGATCGAATAACGAAAAAGTGCATTCATCGCAGTCCCTACAGCAAATGTGTTGGTCAATAAAACGGGTGTCTCTAACATTCCTAGTTCTTCTACTTGAAGTAAACCGACGCTTTTACCAAAACCATTGGCAACATGGACAGCCGCCGCTAATTTTTCTTTAAATAGCTCACCTTGATGAGGGAAAATAGCTGTCACGCCAGTTTGAAATTGCTCATTTTTTATCGTTTGATGACCCACTGTAATTCCGGCAACGTCGGTAATTGAATTTTTTCTTCCTTTTTTCATACTCTTACTCCATCTCTATTTATCCGACAAAACTGTAAAAACGTAAAAAATCAAAATATTCCCGGCATTCAAACTGTACAGTATAAGGATCAAGCAGCCTCGCTCCTGGGTAAAGACTCGCTTTTCTAGCACGATTTCTTTCTTGATAAGTAATACGAACATCAAAAGATTGAGGAAGTTCAGGAACTTGATAATTTTTTGCTTGTATTGCTTGTTTCATCCCTTGAAAAATCCCATTTTGCGCTACTTCCGGGTGTAAACCAATAGTCGAATCGCCCCAGCCTTGAAGCGTCGCAAAGGTTTCAATCTCTGTATCTGTTTGTTGTACCTCTTCACAAATCCCTTCATCGCCACTGACAAAAACGACTGGGATCCCCAGCATCGCACAAGTATAACGATTAATCATAAACTCGCTTGCTCGTTTTCCATTGATTTCAAAGTTTCGAATATAGTTTTCACTGGTGTGAGAAAGCGGATTTTGATCAGAAGAAGAAGCGGAATGATAGCCTACCATCGCTACTATATCTATATCATTTTGAATGCCTGACATCATGCCAAATCCATCACCACTCCATCCACGATTTAAAACTGCTTCTTTGGGTAGTAAATGCGGTAGGATATTACAAGCTGTATGGTGCCCGTCTTTAACAAAAATATTTTCTACCCCGGCCTGAATAGCACCTTCACAAGCAGCCGCAACTTCCTTGCTCATCTCCTGGCAAAAATAATCATACCAGGGACCCTGTTCTGTTTCATTCCACTGACTAATACCTGCCACGCCTTCAATGTCTGCTGAAATAAATAATTTCATATTTTCTCCTTTGTATTTTTACCAAAATATTGAAATACTTTCTGTTACCACCAATATATACAGTTATTGGTGGTAACTTTGTTAACATACCTCCAATAGAGGAGATTCAACAATTTCTTCTTATTCCCAATAGCGGCAAACCACAATAAGTTCTGTTTCATATTTCGAACCACTAATCTTGGATTTCATCACTTTAGAACCGGGTGTATGAGAATGAATCATTTCGTCATTTCCCACATACATACCTACATGATGAATTTCGCCTTTTCCTTGTTCATAAGCAAAAAGCAACAAATCTCCCGGTTTTGCATCTTTATAAGCTAGATGTTTTCCAGCGGCTGCTTGTTCGGGTGTATCTCTAGGGATTAATATCCCATTAACGCGATGTAGGCTATACATGAAGCCCGAGCAATCAAATCCACAACCACTTGTCCCAGCCCAGACATAGGGAAGTCCTATAAATTGTTCCGCCAAATCAACCATGCGAGCAGCGAGACTTTGCCCAAAGTAGTTTTTTGTTTTTTGCGAACTTTCCTTAGTAAGATAGCCTTTACCTTCGGGTGTATTCACTAAGTAATCTTCTTTTGTCTCTTCTAATAACTCTAATACAGTACCAAAAGCTAAAGAGCGCTTTGTTCCTCCCAAGTAAAGTTCGGTTTTAGGAAAGATTACAGCCACTTGTTCCTCGTTTTGATTATATTCATTAGCTTGATCGCTTAAACATTTTGTAGGAATAAATCCAGGATAACCTTTAGCGTTTTTATCACTCGATTGATCCAATACAATAACCTGTGACCAACCATTTTCTTCCGACAAAACCTCCACAACTGTCCCGTAGGTAACTTCCGAGTCTACGAGACTTTCTTCATAGAGTCTCATAGTATCTTCAGCATCAAGAAAAGCGTGTAGCTCTTCTTGTGAATGTTCCTCTATTTTATCTAAGACTTTATTTCTTTCCGGTTTTTTCCATAAAAAAGTTGAAGCACTGGTCACAACCTTTCTCATAAAACAAATCCTCCTTTATTTTATCCTTTAAAAAGCGACTTTGGAAGAGGAGTTAAATACCATCCTTTCAATGAAGTCGCTTTTTACTGTACTTTGCATATCTTTTTTATTCCATATAAGTTGTTTTGAAATCAAATTCTGCACCTACAGTATGAGAAACTAACCCTTGTATATGAGATGAACGTAGATGCGCATCGGCCCCTTGGTATAGGGGAATTACTCCCAGGTCTTCATTTAATACTCGCTCAGCTTCGACCATATCTTGCCAACGTGCTTCTGGATCATTGGCGTCTTGGTTATTGGCTTTGTCGATTAGTTGATCGTACTCTTCATTTTCCCAGCTACCACGATTATAAGAATTATCTGAAGTCAAAAGTTCCAAAAAGCCCATTGGATCAGGATAATCACCTATCCAATTGTTCATAACCATTTCAAAATCACCGCTATCAGAACGGTCCAAGCGCACATTAAGAGGTACATTACTAATTTCTATACTCATTCCTTCTAGATTTTCCTCTAATGTCCCTTGAATATATTCTGCCAGCTGTTTTGATTCGTCAGTATCTGAAGTCAACAATTCAATAGACAGCTCGTCAACACCTAACTCAGATTTAGCCGTTTCCCAACTTTCTTGTGCTTGCTTGACATCAGTTTCCAATGTTGTATCAGCATCTTCTACAAAATCTACGTCTGTTTCAGGATTAGAAGACAGATCGCTGGGAACAAATCCTTTAGCAGCTAGCGAACCATTCCCTAAAATCGAATCCACAATATGTTCACGATCTATCAATAAAGAAATCGCTTCTCTTAAATTTTTATTTCTAAACGGAGAGTCTTCATCTTCTTGATTCAATTCTAAATATTGAGTCATCGCACTTTCTTCAACAACATAATCTTCATGATTCACATTTTGTAATGCTAGTTCCCCACTTAAGGTTACATCATCCATTTGTCCATCTTCAAAAAGATTATAAGCTGTTGAAGTTTCGGCAACAACTTCAAAATTAATGGCATCTAAATTGACTTCCTGTGCATCCCAGTAATCCGGATTTTTCTCTAAAATCCAAGAAGTATCCGCACCCGAACCATCAAAATCAGTTAATAAAAACGGTCCATTATAAACTGCATTTTCACTATTTAAAGCATACTCATCACCATATTCTTCTACAACAGATTCATTTTGTGGGAAAAAAGTAGGAAATGCAAGTAGGGATAAGAAATAAGGCGTTGGATCTTCCAAATGAATTTCGAGCTCATACTCACTGTTTGCTTGAATTCCAAGTTCACTTGGTTCTAAATCCCCATCACTGATTTTTTCTGCATTTTCAACTGGCGCTAACATATAAGCATAACTAGAAGCTGTATCAGGATCTACTGTGCGTTGCCAACTAAATACATAATCTTCAGCTGTGACTGGATCTCCATTTGACCATTGGGCCTCTTCTCTTAGATTGATATTATAAGTCAAACCATCCTCGCTAATCTCTGCTTCTTCGCTAGCCCCTGCCAGTATAGGTTCGTTATTTTCATCTAAACGGTATAACCCTTCATAAGCATTATTCAAAGTCGTAAAACTATACAAGTCACTTGCTAATGATAAATCAGCACTTCCCATTTCACCTGAAAAAGCCATCGTAAGTTCTTGACTGTCTTCTTCTGTATTTTCTTGTGAATCGAATTGGCAACCTACTAAAATAAAACTACAAAAAACTAATACCAAATAAACCCTTTTCTTTAAAAAATACTCCAATTTATCCAACTCCTTATGCTGAATTTTCAAAAAATTCAGTTTATTATTGTCAGTTTAATGGAAGTTATTTTACTTGTCAATCTTCTTGCAAGTCATATGTTAGATTTTTTAACATAAAAATGAACGTTTATATAAGTAGATAAGTTTATTTTTCCCAATGATTAATTTATCAAATTGCACTTCTCCCTGATAACCTTTCAACAACTTCCAATACTCGTTTTCTTCTAGTTTTGTTAATCCATTTCGTCTGTACAGCGTTTCTAAATATTGTAAATCATGACTTTTTTGTCGCATAATTAAGCCTTTTACTATATATACGCAGAAAATCATCATTTCTTTTTTTTTACTAAAAAAATTATTTGACAAAAGAAGTGTTTTACGTTATCGTTTACAAAAATAATTGAAACACGTCGATAAAGGAAGTAAAATTCATTAATTTCTAAAAGAGAGCTTCGGTGGCTGAAAAGAAGTGAAAGGAAATGAGTTTGAAAATGGCTTTTGAGTGGGTACTTCAAGAAATGATTTTTTGAGAGGTACACGGATATCCCCGTTAAAACGATCGTAATATCGCACTACTATTGTGCTGTATTGACGCAGAGGTAAAAGCTTAAGCTTTTACGAACTAAGGTGGTACCATGTATGTTAACACATCCTTAAAAGAGAAAACTCTCTTTTAAGGATTTTTTTATTTTAAAAGGAGGAATAGTCATGACAGAACAAGGTTTTGAAACATTGCAATTACACGGAGGACAAACGGTCGATAAAGAAACAGGCAGTCGTGCAGCTCCTATTTATCAAACAACTTCTTATGTTTTTGAGGATGCAGACCAAGCAGCCGGACGTTTTGAATTAAGTGATCCTGGAAATATTTATACTCGTATTACTAATCCAACTAATGCTGTTTTAGAAGAACGGCTCACCTTACTTGAAGGCGGTGTTGGAGCTATTGTAACCGCATCTGGATCGGCAGCGATTACTTATGCTATTCAAAATCTAGCACAAACTGGAGATCATATTGTTTCAGCCTCCAGTCTTTATGGCGGTACCTATAATCTATTTGCCCACACTCTTCCTACGCTAGGAATTACAACAAGCTTTGTCGATTCCGACAATCCAGCTAATTTTACGGCTGCTATTCAAGAAAACACTAAAGCTATTTTTCTTGAATCTTTGGGTAATCCCGACATTAATATTGCAGACTTTGAAGCAATCGCGGATATTGCACACCAAGCCAATATTCCAGTCATCATCGATAATACTTTTGCAACGCCGTATTTATTTAAACCATTTGAACATGGTGCAGATATCGTTGTTCATTCAACAACTAAATATTTAGGCGGCCATGGTGTAGCTTTGGGTGGTGCAATTATTGATTCGGGAAAATTTGATTGGAATAACGGAAAGTTCCCGCAGTTTGTAGAGCCAGACCCTAGTTATCACGGAACATCATGGATTGAAGCTGCAGGCAGCGCTGCTTTTATCACTCGAGCTCGCGCCGTCATTTTACGCGATACTGGTGCAGCAGCTTCCCCATTCAACTCTTGGTTAGTACTCTTAGGTGTAGAAACTTTATCCCTTCGTTTAGAAAGACATGTGGAAAATGCGCAAAAAATTGCCGAATTTTTAGAAAATCATCCTAAGGTTGCTTGGGTAAATTATCCTGGCCTAAAAAGTAATAAATATCATGAATTAGCTCAAAAATATTTCCCTAAAGGCGTTAGTGGCATTTTTACTTTTGCTTTAAACGATGGGGACAAAGCGGGTAAAGAATTGATTAATAAAGTTGAATTATTTTCTCTATTGGCAAATGTTGGTGATGCAAAATCATTAATTATCCATCCTGCTTCTACAACACATTCACAATTGGACGAGCAACAGTTAAAAGAAGCCGGCATTCAACCAGGAACAATTCGTCTTTCCATTGGTTTAGAAAATAGCCAAGATTTGATTACTGACTTATCACAAGCCCTAGAAACTATTTAAAATGGAGGTGCGGACATGCCTTTAAAGTTAATCGATAATTTACCAGTAAAACAACAATTGGAAAAAGAAAATATTTTTGCTTTAAATCATGACCAAGCCCTTCACCAAGATATACGACCTTTGAAAATCGCGATTTTAAACTTGATGCCCGGGAAAATGGAAACAGAGCTACAGTTATTACGTTTGCTATCACAAAGCCCTTTGCAGATAGATATTGATTTTATACAAATGAAAAGTCATAAAACTAAACATACAGATGTCGCTTATTTAAATAAGTATTATCTAACATTTGATCAGATCAAAGATTATTATTTCGATGGCTTGATTATTACGGGAGCTCCTGTAGAACAACTGGACTTTGAAGAAGTAGATTACTGGAAAGAGCTGACCCAAATTTTATCTTGGAGCCAGATCCATACAACATCAACTTTGCATATCTGTTGGGGCGCACAAGCTGCGCTTTACTATCATTATGGTATTAGTAAAACAAAGTATTCAAAAAAGTTATTTGGTGTTTACGAAAATACTATTGTAAATGAACATCAACTTTTACGAGGATTCAGTGATCTATTTTTAACACCCCACTCGCGTTATACAAGTATTAATGAAAAACAAGTACGCCAAGCATCTTTGACTGTTCTGACAAAAAATGAACTTTTAGGTTCACTTATACTTGTATCTAATGATCAAAAGAATGTATTTATCCTAGGCCACATGGAGTATGAAACTGCAACATTGCATAATGAATATCTTCGAGATCAAACGCAAGGACTTGCAACCACAAAACCAGAAAATTATTATTCGGGATCAGCTAAAAATGAGAACATAAAAAATCGTTGGCGTTCTGAAGCTTACTTGTTTTATCACAATTGGTTAAACGATATCTACCAACGAACGCCTTATCAATTTACTAATAATACAAAGTAAAAATTATTAAACTCTACTTTTCACGATTGAAATTTTTATAATAGTTCGCTAAACTCAAGTTGTTTCGGTATGAAAAAGACGTTGGGAAAAGATTTTTCTCAACGTCTTTTTTCATACTGTTGTCTATGTCTTATTGGGTATGACCGTTCTTTTTACATGTTAAATAATTTTAACCGTCTATCATTGTCGTACTACCTTTTTTACTTATTTTTTTACAAAAAGCCAAGAAGGAGTCGAAATCTTTTTGTTTTGCCAACTTTTTAACTGAACCAATTTCATAATTCACTTTTCTAGAAAAGCAAACACTCATCCAATTTTGAAATATACAATTTTTTCGAAATTCTATGACTATTTCTTTTCCTTTGTTGCCTTAGCGACACGTTGATTGGCAAAGTTTCGCGCATTATAAGTGAGCTGGATCAAGTGATAAAAAGCAATCGCATGACTGGGCTGATAAAAACGAGTATCATCAAGCTGATGATGCTCTTTTAGATAGCCATTCACACGTTCGACACTGCTTCGTTCATTGTATTTCAATTTCCAGGCACGTGTTCCTCGAGCTGGATGGTTATACTTTCTTGGGTCATTCATTTGTTTGACCTTGATGACTTTTTGGCAAAGTCCTTCGTCCTGTAGTGGACAATCTCTACAATAACTTTCGGGTCGAGCATATTTCAATGCCCCATATCTTTTATCATAACTGTCATATTTATAACTATATTCAAGCAGACAGGTGGGCGCGTAATGATCGTCTACTTCGCCATCGTTTTTCGCTATTTTCTTCAATGGAATGATCGGTTCGAGGTCTAAGTCGTGACATTCCTGATAGATTTCTTTGGCGTCATAGCCTTTGTCCAAGGAAAAATAAGGGGCTTCTTTCTCTGGTTTTAACGCTTCTGCCGCTTTGCGAATAGTAGGAATCGCTAAAGACACATCTGAAGCAAAAGCAGAAGCGATATGCATGTTTAAAATATATTGGCTTTTCGTAGAAACAGCGAGTGTCCCTTTATAACCGAACCAAAAATAATTTTTGCCTTGACTATTTTTCTTCACGCCCCATGAAGCATAAGAAGGTATAGTGTCAAGAATGGCTTCTGTGCTCATGCTTCGTTGCGCTTCAGTCGATGGAAGCTTTGGATTAACTGTTTTTACAGGCTTTGTCCGTGCTTCAATCGAAGTAACGTCAATCGCCACATTCTCTGTAAAAATGTCCAACTCTTCTTGAATGAGTTGGAGTAACTGTTGGTTCATCTTTTCCAAAACAGAAAGATGATTTGCCAAAACCGCCATCACTCGCGAATAAGTGGCTTCTGAAGGAATGGGTTCAGAATAAAGAAAGCCGACACTTAGTTTCAAGCGTAAATCACTTTTCAACCGTTGAATCAAGGCTTTTTGTGTAGGAATCTTCTGGTCAATACGTGCCATTAAGGAGCGAAGAAGTGCTTCATCGTTCACTGTAATCGACGGTCCGACATTCGAATCTTTTTCGAATAAATCTAACACTTTTGTCCAATCTATTGGGGAGAAAATTTCTTTATACTTCTCCTGAATATCCAATTTTTCTAAATAATCGATGTCAAATAAGGTTGGTTGTTGTATAATAGACATAAGGAATCCCTCCTGGAGTACGTGTCTGGTTGAGCAACCTAATTGTACCATACGGGGAGGTTCCTTTTTTGTGTTTTTTGAACGTATTGTCATATCAAGGTTTTAACAAGGCAATAAATTATGAAATTAATTCAACTATCGTTTCATCGTTTAACAAAACCACAAGTTCTTCAAATAGCTGTTCGAAAGAATTATCTCTTTCTTCTTTTAAGGCAAGTAATAATATTAAACGAACCTTTTTATCACCCCACTGCATAGGCTTTTCTAAGGAACAAACAGCTATTGCATTTTCCTTAGCTTCTCTGTTGATAGCATGGGGTAATGCATATGAATGACCAAATGCTGTACTGGAAAGTGATTCTCGCTCGAGAACTTTTTGTATATAATTACTCTCAACATAGTCATTTTGATATAGTCTTTCACACAAAAAAGTTATAGCTTCTTTAGCACTAGCAAAATTCTGAATTGGAAAAAATAATTCTTTTTTCAATAAACTTTCTAGTATGGTAGGTGTTACTTTCTCTTCTGATAAAATTTGTGTAATATGAGCTAGATCCTTATCAGTCAAAAAAGATTGATACCTATAAATAGGAATATTCGTCGAAAAATCTAATTTTTCTGTTGTTAAGATTATATCAACCGTTTCATCTAAATTTTTTTCAGCATCAAAAAAAGAATCAGCTATTTGTAATTCAATTTTAAATGATTTTATTTGCTGTAATTTCTTTTTAACAATGTTTTGATTACCAATTCCATAAGGAGAAATAAACAAAATACGTTTTACTTTTTGGGTTCGGATCGTTTCTGAAGCTGATAGAAAGTGTAAAGCAATATAAGCAATTTCCTCATCTGGAAAACTTATATTCAAAGACTTTTGTAAATAAGCACTACCATAAACAGCCACATTATAGATAAAAGGAAACTTACTTTTAATTTCTTCTAATAAAGGATTGGATAAATATTGCTGATAAAGGGCTCGTTTATATAATGCAGAAAGATGATTACGTAAATCATAAGCAATATTTTCATCTTTAGTAAAATCAATATAAAAGGTCGTATAAATATTTTCCAACATTTGCTCAACTGTTTTCTTCAGATAGTGGTTACTTAAACCTTCATCAGTAAGAACAGCTCCTGCATACATACGATAAATATAAGCAAACTCTTCTTTTGGAAGTTCAATATTGAAGTTTTTTTCTAACAACTTAACCAATTTGGTTGTCAAGTAACTACTTTTTTTATCAATCATTGTAGATAGTTGAACATTTAAATAACTTCCTTTGCTTATACGTTCAATTAATACTGCAATATGTAAAATAAATGTGATCGTTGCAAAATCATTCATATCAATAGTTTCTTTTCTATGAAAAGAAACGATTAATTTTGAAAGTTTACTCAAATTACTAGTTTCAAAATAATCCGAATAAGCTTCTAAATTTAGTTTATTTTCTTCAACTTCCCGGTTTAAAAAGCGATTAAATACTTTTCGTTTTTCTTCTTCTTTACCTTGAATAAACAATTGATTATTTTTACGCTGAATAGGAGAAGATTCGTTATCTTTTATTAGCATCTCGTTAAGATCTTTTACATATCGGTTTAATGTAGATTCACTAATAAAAAACACGTCTGCTAGATCATAAAAATTACAACTTTTATGATCTAATAATTGTATAAGTAACTCATAAAGAATATCATTAGAATTCTCATTTATTTGTTTCTTTATATCATTATCTAGTTGTTTTTTAAACCAAAACCCTACTCCATTTTTTGACTGTATCTTGTTGCCACCTAATATTAAATTAATCTGTTGGACATCATTACGAATTGTTTTAGTAGATACTTCCAGGATTTCTGCTAATTCCTTAGCTGTCAATGGCTGTTCAGCAACAGATAGATACTCTAACAACCTTTTTTGTCTGTAGTGTAGGATATCAGTCATAGTATTTCTTGCCCCTTTAAAAGTAGTCTGTTTGTTGATTATAGTTAATTTCTGAGCTATAACAATTCATTGTTATATACAATTAACAAACAGAACTGCACTAAACACAGCTCTGTTCATCATTATTTAGCGTTTTACTTTTCTTAATTAAATTTCATCAAACAAGTGTATATTTTATTTAGAATCTGCTTCATTTTCTAGTCTAATCAAATTCTTTTCATATACTCTTAAAAATGGATAATATACCAAACCGTCAATAATAATTAATAAAATAACAAGTACAACAGCACGCCAGTCCATTGTCGATAGAAATGCACCAATCGGCGCAGGCATCTGCCAAGAAAATACTGCAAAAGTTTTTCCTACAATTCCACTAGCCATACATAAATAGGTAACTAAACCATTAAATACGGAAGTAAAAATAAATGGAAAGAAGAAGATTGGATTCAACATTAAAGGCGTACCAAAGATGAGCGGCTCAGAAAGACCAAATATCGAAGGGATAAATCCAACTTTGCCAACTGTGTTTAACTGCTTTGATTTTGAACGCATCATTAATAAAGACAAGGCTAAAACAGAACCAGAACCCCCAATAATGACAAAATAAGTCCAAAATGGCGTGGTAAAGATTCTTGATAAATCACTACCTGCGACTTTTTCAGCCGCATTAATGGATAAATTCCCATCGCGAATAGGTCCTAATACTCCAGCTAAAGAAGCATCATGGATACCAAAAAACCACAGTAGATGTATTAAAAAAATACTTAAAATTGTAAAAGGTAAACTATCTGCTGCCGAGAAACTTGGCGACATCGTCTCATATATAAATTGGACAACCGTCGTATCGAAAATATGGAAAATAACAAACAAAATCGAAAAAAATCCCATAATAATAATCCCCGGGACTAATGCAACAAAAGTTTCTGACAAAGAAGCTGGAACACTATCTGGCATACTGATATAGCCAATATTTTTCTTACGCATCCAGTGATAGCTTTCTACAGTAACAATTGCTACAAAAAGTGATATCAAAATACCTCGTCCATCCAAAAATCCAATTTCAGCTTCATTTCCTTCAAATCCCATTTTCAAGGGGGTTAATACTAACATTAAAAATCCGACAACAGCAAACATCATGGGTCTTAAAATATCTTCTTCATAATGACGACATAGAAAATATACTACCCCCATACAGATAAATAAAGACATCGCATTCAGAGTTAATCCACTAATCCAGTTTAATGCCAAACTATTTTTTTCTGCAAAATCTGCCCAGGCGAGTAAAAAACTATTGGTCGTATCATCTGTTACAGGTGCTGCATTTAAGATAATTGGAATAGAACCAAATAAAGTGATCGGTAATATCGATAAAAAAGCATCTCTAATGGCTTTTAAATGTCTTTGTTGGCTTAATTTATTAGCCATCGGAGAGATATAGCGATCCATTTTGTCAGTAATACTATCGAAATCCATCTCTATCTACTCTCCAATCAGTTTTTTTATATCTTCATATACACCTTCTCCATCCATAATGCCATACTTCATAGGAGAAATTGGCTCAACAGGTACATTAACTGAAGCTTCAATTTGTGGTTTTAAAAAGCGTATTTGAGGGCCAATTAAAACTAAAGATACATCATTCAAATGATCCTTGTATTCTGCTTCGCTATAAGCTTTTACTTCTAAAGAATTATCTGAGGCCTTTTCAATTTTTTTAGCCAGCATTCCTGTAGTCATTCCTGCATTACAAATTAGCATGATTTTTTTCATAATTATATTCTCCTTCAACTTAATCAAATATTTTTCTTTCAACTTTTTCTCCATTACTTTCTATAACTTCTTTGAACCAATAATATGAGGCCTTGGGTTTACGTGCCTGGTTCTGCTGAAAATTAACGGCCACTAATCCATAACGTTTTTCCACACCATTTTTCCATGAATAAATATCAAAAGATGCCCAAGCAAAGTATCCGCGAATGTCTGCCCCGTACTCTATAGCGTTCATAATTGCGCTCAAGTGGTCATTCATAAATGAAATACGATAGTCATCATTGACTTGATCCACTTCGATATTTTCTCGAACGCCAATCCCGTTTTCTGTTACATAAATAGGCAAATGGTACCTGTCCCAAGCTTCTATCAATCCATCTTGTAAACCTTTAGGATAAATTTCTGTATCCCAAGCCGTAAATTCACTATTTGGATCTCTCACTTGTTCAAACCATCCTTTAATCACTACCTTACTTTGCCCAGGTTTTCCAGAATGGTTAAAAACTAATTGTGTTTCTCCAGAGGTATAAGGTTTGACCAATGTGCGGGCGTAATAATTTAATCCAATAAAATCAACGGTATTTTCTTTTATAATTTTTAAATGCTCTTCTTTCATAAATCGAATATCGTAATCTTCGGATAACTTAGCAATTAAATCAATAGGAAATTCTCCTAAAACAGCCGTATCTAATACCCAATTATTGCTATAGTTGTCTGCATAACGCGTTGCAATACGTGTTTCAATGGAATCATCCACTCCATTTACTGGCGTATAGCTGTGTACGATTCCTATTTCCCCTTTGTATTCCTTCTCATGGAAAGTACGTACACTTAACGCACTAGCGTACATAACATTATAAGCCGCTATCATTGTTTTTTGTACATCTTTAAAGCCAGGGGGATAATTTCCTATAAAGTAACCATTAGCAACAAACCATTTAGGCTCATTAAAGGTCGACCAATAATACACTTTATCCCCAAAATGTTCAAAACAAACTTTAGCATAGTGCTCAAAGGCGTAAGCTACTTCTAAATTCAGCCAGCCTCCCTCATCTTCCCAATATTGGGGTAAATCCCAATGATATAATGTTACAAAAGGCTCAATACCATTTTTATGACATGCATCTAATACATTTTGATAAAATTTAATTCCCTCAGGATTGATATCGCCTTCTTTATTTTTAATAATCCTTGGCCATGATAATGAGAAACGATAAGCTGTCTGTCCGCCTTCTTTCATCATTCGAATATCTTCTTCATAGTGATGATAATGATCACTGGCTACGTCCCCGTTTTCTAAGTTGTTTTCATGTAAATAGCGGTCCCACATAGATTCTACTTTTCCATCTAAATTCCAAGCTCCTTCACACTGATAAGAGGCAGTTGCGCTCCCCCACAAGAAATGATTATTCATTAATAGTCTCCTTCCATTTGTATAATTCACCTAATTCACCAACCATATCTACTGCAATATCTGTTGATGATAAATGTCCTTCAGCGTGTACCATGAGTAAATCAACATCTTTCATACGTTCTTCAGCCGAAAGTTTTCGTAGCATTTCAGCATGTGCACGATGCCCAATACGAAGTTCATTTTTCGCTAATTCATATTTTTGTTCAAATTTTTCAAAATCACCTTCTTTTACTGCGCTAAGTGCTTCATAGGCTTCACTTTTAGCATTGCCAATATGTAAAATAATTGTCATTGAATCTAGTTCACTACTCTTATTTGTTTCTTCATCCATCTCATCGCCTCCTTTTTCTTTCTGTTTCAACTATAAAGCACTTTCAAACGAAGTTAAAACTAATATTTTCCACTTTAAAAGTGGAAAATATAGAAGTAGTAAGTTATTTGAAATTTTCTATCATTTTCCAACTAAACAAAATAACCACTTTCTGGAAGACTTTATAAGAAACTGCTACCTTTTAAATTTCTCATCTTTTGCCATCTTTTACTTATTTATAACTATAAAATTATATAGTGATTAAAAAAATATGCCTAATTGCTTCATTATCATAAATATCAACGATTGAATACTATAATTTTGCATAATTAAAGAAGAGACTTTAATAAAAACACTGGGGATTTGTTCATACTTATTTTTCTCTCAAATTATCTCTTCAGGTTGTTATTTTTATTATGTTAGCTCTAAACTTTTCTCAACTTAATACTCTCTAATGGTTAGAACGAAAGGGCTTATTTTCATTTTGTCCATAACTTTTTTAAGAGTTCCTAAAGTAATTTTACAAAAAGCCTCTTCACATCATTTATTTCCTATTGTACAATTTCTAGTGGCTAAAAATACTATATATTGTGTTTCATGTCATAACGAAGTACTTTATTTGGTATTTTTTTCTTGGATCATATTTAAGAAAAACTAAATTCATAGTAATTACGGGAGGAATGATTGCATCAGAAAAGAGGAGCTAGCAAACAAAGAGATCTAGGTAGCACATTTGATAAGGTGGATAGTAAATATGGAGCATGGAAAATTGAACTCGTTATATTTAGCAGAAAATAAACTACATAAAGTAAATGATGATTCTAAAGGGCTAAAGCTTTTTAATTATTTTGTTACTTTTGCGATGGTTATCGTCACAATTTGGGGAAGTTTTAATAATGGCTGGCTAAACCTAGCAAATTTAATGTCATGGTTAGGTCTTATTGGCGTCATTGGAATTGCCTACAGATGGAAAGGCAACTTTTTATTTAATATGAGTCAAAATGTGGTTGGCTTTATTGTAAATGCAAGAGCAAAGCTATTCGGAGATGCTGCGATGTCTTTGTTTTTCTTTGGGTCTCAAGTTTGGGGTATTAAAGACTTGGCCATCAAGATAGTGAAGGGAAAGTAACTACTCACTCGCAAACAAACTGGAAACAAGTAAGCATTATGATCTTATTTCTTTCCATTGGTATCGGAATTGCTTCTTACTTTTTAGGTGGCAATTACATTATATTGGACGCTGCAACCAATGCAACAGCAATTATTGCGCAGACAATGCATATGAATAGAAATAAAAATGGATGGGTCATATGGACTTTGACTAATATTATCTCAATTTATATGTTTGCTTCTTTAGGAGTTACGCAAGTTGCTATAATGTATACAGTATTTTGCTTTAATAATGTCAGAGGTTGGGTCAATTGGACTGTAACTGGCGAGCATGAAGAAGCATAAAGACTACTTTAAAAAAGAGGGTGAACTGTTTATGTAGCTAAAACAGTTCACCCTCTTTTAGATTATTATTTCCAGACTTACATGCTATTTATTAAAACGAAATACATGGTACGCTTTTTCTGCTGTTCGTTCTATTAACTGCGATGTTTGTACTAAAGCTTCTTCTAAAGACATAGGTTTATTTACGATTTCTAGAACTAAATCTATCCCTTCATTATACACTTTACTCAAATCATAATCTGCACTTCCAACGATTGCAATAACAGGTAAATGATGTTTTTTAGCCAGTTTAGCGACTCCTATAGGTGCTTTTCCTTGTAGCGATTGACCATCTATTTTGCCCTCACCAGTTATAACAAGTGAAGCTCCCTCCATTTGTTCTTCAATGGGTAATAACTTAAGTATCTCGTCAATACCACTCATCATCTTTGCTTCACAAAAAGCAATCAAAGCTAAACCCATGCCTCCTGCAGCTCCTGCTCCTTTTTTGTGAATTAAATTTGTATCAAGTGTTTTTTCAACTTTTTTCCCATAGTTCTCTAATATTTTATCTAGGACTGGTAAATCTTCTTCTGAAGCCCCTTTTTGTGGTCCATAAGTGTAAGAAGCTCCCTTTTCTCCACACAAAGGATTGGTAACATCAGAAAGAATATTAATAGAAACGCCCTTAATTCTTTTATCCAAATGTTCCAATTCTATAGTAGATATTTGCTTTAATTCTTTAGCTCCAAATCCAATTTCTTTTCCATATAGGTCTTTCAAAGATACTCCTAAAGCCTGGACTGCCCCTGCTCCACCATCATTGGTTGCACTTCCACCAATTCCTATGAAAATTTCCTCAACTCCGTAATCAAGGGCCTTTTTTATCACTTCTCCAGTACCAAAGCTTGTAGCTTTAAACGGATCCATTACGTCGTTTTCAATTAAATGTAAGCCAGATGCTTCAGCCATCTCAATTATCGCAGTCTTTCCCTCATTAAGTAAACCAAACTTTGCCTTAACCGTGTTACCATAAGGGCCTATAACATCTACATATTCGTATTCTCCATTTAGTCCGACTACTAATGCATCTACTGTTCCTTCGCCGCCATCAGCAATTGGAAATTTCAATATTTTACAATCTGGATTTATTTTCAAAATTCCATTTTCTATATACTGGGAAACCTCATAAGAAGAAGCACTCCCTTTAAAAGAATCGCTAGCGATAATTATTTTCTGCTTGTTTATATCCATTTTATCAAACAACCCTTATCATAATTTACTTATATTAATAGTCTAACTAACAAATCCTGCCTTTCTTATTTCACTTTCCATTTTTTCACGTAATTGTCCTTTAGAAGAAGTCACTGGTAAAACAGGTGCTCCTATATTTAGCCCCATTATATTTGCCATATCTTTTGTAGCTGCAGGAAAGGTAGCTTCGTTTTGGGAAAGTCTAATTGGATTTAAGGTAAGTTGATTTTCTAACGCCCCTACGTAGTCTCCTGCTTCATATTTGTCATAAATTCCGTTTACTAGTTCTCCAAGCATATTTGATGTTGAACAAACAGCTCCTGCAGCTCCTACACATAAAGCCGGATAAACTAAAGTATCTTTTCCAGCAAAAGTTTTAAAGTCAATATCACTAGTTTGACGTATAAACTCAAATAATTGTGTAAAGTCCCCACTTGAATCTTTTATTCCTACTATATTTGTAACATCTCTTGCTAGTTTTGACACTAAATCTGCTGGTATAGTATATCCAGTCTTTCCAGGATTATTATATAAAAGGACTGGTATTTCTGGTACAGTTGAAGCAATTGATTTAAAGTGTTGATATAATTCTTCATTAGTTGGATCAATAAACATAGGCTGTAAAATAGAAATTCCATCTACACCGAGTTCTTCTGCTATTTTAGCTAGTTCTATACATTTTTTCGTACGGATTTCTCCTATCCCAAAATAAACAGGAACCCTATGTTTTGTTTGATCCAAGACAATTTCAGTCACTTCCTCCATCTCTTTTTCACTAAACATAAAAAATTCTCCATTGCTTCCAAATATGAGAATCCCGTGCACACCTTTTTCAATTACATGTTCTACTATAAATCTTAACTTTTCTTCATCTATTTCTTCATTATTAGTTATAGGTGTAATAAGAGGGACAATAATCCCCTTTAAATTATCTGTATTCATTTCTAATCTCCTCATATTTTTTAATACTTTTGATGTTAAATAATATCTCTGTCAGTTTAGAAAAGCCTAAACTGACAGAGATACCTTTATCTATCTAACAAAAGATGGCTTTTTATTATCAAAAGTCCAATTAGGGACAAGATATTTCATTGCTATTGAATCGTCTCTTTTACCAAGATTGTTTTGAATATATAACTGGTTTGCTTCTTTAATTTTATCCATATCCACTTCAATACCTAATCCAACCATGTCTCTAGGCACATCAATACTTCCATTTTTAATCTTCATAGCGTTTTTTGTTAAATCCTGTCCATCTTGCCAAATCCAGTGTGTATCTATAGCATTTACGTTTCCTGGTGCTGCAGCAGCAGTATGAGCAACCATAGCTAAAGAAATGTCAAAATGATTATTGGAGTGTGCACCCCATGTCATGCCGAAATCTTGAGATAATTGTGCCACCCTAACAGAACCTTCCATTGTCCAAAAATGGGGATCAGCTAATGGAATGTCTACACTATCTAAGTTTACAGAATGTCTCATTTGTCTCCAATCTGTAGCTACCATATTAGTTGCTGTTGGAAGACCCGTAGCTTTCTTAAACTCTGACATTATTTCCCTTGAAGAGAATTCAGCTTCCGCTCCACAAGGGTCTTCAACGTATGTTAAAGTGCCGTGCATATCTTTACATAATTCAATCGCTTCATTTAATGACCACGCACCATTTGGATCTAGTGTAATTCGAGCATTAGGATAAGTTTCTTTTAATGCTTTTATTGCCTCTATTTCTTCTTTTCCATCAAATACGCCGCCTTTTAATTTAAAGTCTTTAAAGCCATAACGATCGTAAGCAGCTTTTGCCAGTTGAACAATTGAATCAGGAGTAACCGCTTCTTCCCTTCGTAGTCTATCCCAGTCATCAGAAGTATCATCATTTTCAATATATGGTAAATCAGTTTGATTTTTATTTCCTACATAGAAAAGGTAACCAAGGACTTCTACTTTTTCACGAACTTGCCCATCGCCCATTAAAGCAGCGACTGGAACTTCAAAATGCTTACCAAGTAAGTCTAATAAAGGAGCTTCAACAGCTGTCATAACATGTACGGTAGTTCGTAGATCAAAAGTTTGCGCACCTCTTCCATCGCTATCTAAATTGATATATTTTTTCTTAATATCACGTAAAATATTCTTATATTCTCCAATACTTCTTCCAACAACGAGCTCTTTAGCATCCATTAAAGTATTAGTTATTTTTTGTTCGCCGGGGACTTCTCCCACGCCTATTTCACCGTTATCCGCTTCCAAAATTACAATGTTCCGTGTAAAAAACGGACCATGTGCTCCACTTAAATTTAATAACATACTATCGTAGCCCGCTACTGGATAAACAGTCATTTCCTTTACTTTAGGAGTTGTATTCACTTTTAATTCTCCTTTTTTATTATTTTTTATTTAGTACTTTCTATGTTTTATTCCTTAACTGTTTTTATTCACCTTCAATAGTAGTATTATTAATTTTTTCAAAATATTGAGCAACGCTTGCATGATCTTTTCCTTCAAGGCCATCAATCTTAAGCGATTGCATAATTTCCATTAATTGAGCAGTAATTGGAATAGAAGCATTTACATTATGTGATGTATCTAAAGCATTTTGTAAATCTTTAATATGAAGTTGTATTCTAAAACCTGGTTCAAAATTTCTGTCTAAAATCATGGGCATTTTAGCATCCATCACCGTACTTCCAGCTAGCCCACCACGAATAGCTTCAAAAACTAACTTTGGATCCGCTCCTGCTTTTTTTACAAAAGTCATTGCCTCACCTACTGCTGCTATGTTTGTAGCAACAACCATTTGGTTAGCTAATTTAGTAATATTTCCTGCGCCGGCTTGTCCAACATAAGTTACTGAACCGGCCATAGTCATCATTAAGTCGTAATATTTATTAAATACTGATTCGTCTCCGCCAACCATTACAGCAATCGTTCCATCAATGGCCTTTGGTTCTCCCCCAGATACTGGAGCGTCCAAAAAGTCAACATTTAATTCTTCTAACTTAGTAGAAAATTCCTGACTCGCTACAGGAGAAATAGAGCTCATATCTATAACAGTTTTTCCAGCCGACAAACCTTCAGCAATTCCGTTTTCGTCAAAAAGCGCAGCATTTACATTAGGTGAGTTTGGTAACATTGTAATAACAACATCTGCTTTTTCTGCTACTTCTTTTCCACTGTTAGCTTTATTCGCTCCTTCGTTAATAAGCTCAGTTATTGAGTCTTCATTGAAATCAAAAACTATAACATCATAACCTGCTTTTAATACATTCTTTGACATAGGCTTTCCCATAATACCTAATCCGATAAATCCTATATACATTTTACATTCTCCTTTATTGTTTTATTTAAAAATTTTAAGCATCATAATTCTTTAAGTGACTGGAGCAGGATTAAAAATTGCTAGTTGGTTATATAATCCATACTTTTCAGATTTCACTTCTTTTTTCCCACTAGCTACCTCAATAATTGTTTCAAATAGTTCTTCTCCAACTTCTTTTATTGTTTTTTCCTTCGTAGCTATTGATCCAGCATTCACATCCAGCAAGTCATTCCATCTATTATATAAGTCATTATTTGTTGCCACTTTAATTACTGGCGCTTGCCGTAAATTGTAAGGAGTTCCTCTTCCTGTAGAAAAGACTTGAAGAGTCATTCCCGAAGCTAATTGCTCTGATCCGCAAACAAAATCACTAGCTGGCGTAGCTGCAAATGAAAGCCCAGACTTTTTAATTCTTTCACCAGGGGAAAGCACATCGACAATCTCAGAAGTTCCTGATTTAGCTACCGAACCCATAGACTTTTCAATAATAGTCGAAAGACCACCCTTTTTATTTCCAGGACTTGTATTTGCAGCACGATCTACCTTTCCATTTTCAAGGTAATTGTCATACCATAGCATTTCATTTACCAATTTTTCCCTCAATTCTTTATTCCTTATTCTTTTAAATAGTAAATGAACGGCATCGCGTACCTCAGTGACTTCTGAAAACATTACCTTAGCTTTATGTTGTACTAATAAATCTGCCGCATAACCTATAGCAGGGTTTGCAGTCACTCCAGAAAGCGCATCACTTCCACCACATTGCAAACCTATAACTAAATGACTAAGGTCACATGGTACTCTCTTGCGTTTATTTAAACGCTTCAGTAATATTTCTGCTTTTTCGCAAATTACATCCATCATTTTGTAAAAACCTTTATAATCTTGTAAAGTAATTAAATAGTCATTTTCGTTTAGATGACTAGTATTGAAAGCTCCTTGTGGAATAAGCTTTTCGCACCCTAAGGAAACGACAAGTCTTTCCTCTCCAAAATTCGGATTCTCTGCTATATTTCTGATAGTTCTCTTCGGTATATCTGCATTTTCCGCGTCAATAGCTATACCACAACCATAAATATGATTAATCGCTACCACGTCATCCACATTGGAATATTTCGGTAAGATTTCTTGCTTTATTTTCTCAACTGCTTTATTTACTACTCCTTCAGTACATTGAACAGTTGTATTAATAGCTAAAATATTCCTAGTACCTGCTGTACCATCTTTATTAAGATACCCCATAAAATATCTTTTCTCGGCAGACTTTCCTCTAAACCGATATTCTTTATTAGGGTCATTAGATTCAACTGAATAGTTTGCAATGTCTACAGGTTCTAAGATATGCATCTTATCTTCATTAATCCACCCCCCTTCATTAATAGTCGCATTAGCATAACCAATCACCTCGCCATATCGGATAATTGGTCCATCTTTTTTTATAGCATCCAACGCTACTTTATGGCCGTATGGTATTTTTTCTAATGCTTTTACTTCATTTAAAAGAACGTCTCCTGGATTAATTTCTGTTGAAGTAACAACTGTACAAACATTGTCTCTTTCATCTACTCTTATGGCATTTTGCTTTTCACTCATTTCAAATGTCCTTTCTTAACCTACAAAAGCATTAGCAACTAATACTACTATTAATGCAGTCCCTGCTCCTACAAATGAAATTACAGTTTTACACATAAATTGATCTTTTATATTTTTTAAACCATATAAACCATTGAATACCCAAAAACCACTATCGTTAAAATAGCTAAAAGACACTGCTCCAGCACAAGTTGACATTCCTACAAGTGTAGAATCTAACCCTAACTGAGATACTAACGGTGCTGTTAAAGTCGCTGCAGTTACTAAGGCTACTGTCGCGCTACCTAACGAAATTCGCATCATTGCGGCAATAATAAATGGAATTAAAATACCTGGAATGTTTAATGAAATGATAGTCTCTCCTAACGCCACCCCAATTCCAGCATCTTGAACTACATAACCTAAAGCGCCACCTGCTCCTGTAACAAGCATAATCATCCCTGTTGTTTTTATACCGTCTTCCATAGCAGTCATAAGTTCGTCTTTTGTAAACCTTTTAGCAAGCCCGTATATAGAAAGCACCAAGCCTATGATTAAAGCAATAATTGGATTACCAATAAATCCAGTTATTGTAGTTAACGTTCCTTCTATATTTAAAAAATTCATTACAGTATCAGAAAGAATGAAAATAATTGGAACTACTATTGGTGCAAAAGACATCGTTGTATTAGGTAAATTTTTCTTTTCCATCATTTGATTAATATTATCAATAGATTTAATGTATTCTTCTTTATAGTCTTTACGTATATAGTCTGTCCCATCTTCATTAGGTACTTGATAAATCTTTTTCCCTACCCAAATACTATAAATCGTTGAAACAATAATTGTCGGTATTGTTAGCGCTATTCCTGTAATAATCATAATTCCAAGATCGATATTCAATATTCCAGCTACAGTTAAAGGCCCCGGGGTAGGCGGAACAAACACATGCGTTAATTGAAGGCCAGTAGCAAGAGCTAAACCAAGACCTACCACACTCTTACCGGTGGTTCTAGAAAGCGACTTAGCTAGTGGTGTTAAAATAACTAATCCTGAGTCAGAAAAAACCGGAATAGCTACTATATATCCTGCCAAACTTAGCGCCCATTCTTCTTTTCCTTGACCAATCAATTTAATAATTGAAAAAGCCATTCTCTCAGCTGCTCCAGATTTTTCTAAGACAGCTCCCATCATGACACCTAAACCAATAATAATACCGGTACTTCCAAGAGTACTCCCGAATCCTTCAGTTATAGATTCCATTACACCCTCAAATGGCAGTCCACCAATTAGCCCTGTAACAATAGAGGCAATCAATAACGCTACAAATGTATGAATACGTGTTTTCATAGCCAAAAATATCAAAATTACTATACCAATAAATAAACCAACTAATAGTTGAGTACTACTAACTGTTGTTTCCATCGAACTTTATCACTCCTTTTATATTCTTACTTCAATCTCCCAAAATATTGCTCACTGTTGATCATTCCATTCAAAACTTACTTATTCCATTAATATTCAATAGTTAGTTTCACATAGATATTATATTTTCAGTAGATTTACCGCTTTCATTAAATTGTAAAATATAAATAATATCTGAAAAGTTCTTATAATTAACTTTTCCATTTAAGTTAATTAGTTCAACTTGTTACAAATATAAATACAATTTTTTATTAAAATAGAATCAAATAAAAACCCAATTTTTTCCAATTTTGATTGGAAAAAATTGGGTTAAGCCTTCTGTCTAGTTACCCCCCTATCATTTAGTTTTATCTAGATTAATTACTTAAAGCACAACGATTTCTTTTAACAAAAAATAAAATCATTCTATAACTAAACTATTGTTTTTTATCAGTAATTTCTATTTTCTACAACTCACACGTTATTACAAAAAACTGTAATATATAAGTTCCTTCCGATTATAAAAAATTTAATAATAAAACAAAAAAGCGGATGATATAGATATCTATATCAATTCTAAAATTATTATATACTATAA
>FLSG01003656.1_pt1 | contig 30670 bp, 31 predicted proteins | sample 1550511 | NCBI WGS metagenome assembly FLSG01 (sample SAMEA4031768, study PRJEB14383) | metagenome | biome: human; feature: oral; material: saliva | place: Philippines | collected 2014
TCTAGTTTACTTTTCCCCTTTTCCTCTTGATAAAAAAGGCTTGGCTTTCATTCTCTAGGAAGAATTTTATCTTTTTTTAGCGTCGTTCGATCATCCCTTTCTATTCTTTATTCAAAAGCGGCGATAAAAAGGGAAAATAACATAAAAGTCACCTCGTTGAACAGTCGAATGCGTTATCCACAAATTTTTATAAATCATTCAGGTTCATTTTTATAATTAAAAATAATAATAATTGCAGATATATCATTAACTTCCTTGCAAGCAACAGAAGCAAATTTCTGTTTGTTTGAAAGGATGTTTTACTTAACAAAAGGGGGAATTATCCATTTTATGGATTCGAGTCAGTTAACAAGTATTATTTTATTTTTTGTTTGTTTACTTTTTTCAGCATATTTTTCATCTTCAGAAACTGCCTTTACTTCTTTAAGTGCGGTTCGTTTAAAAAATGAAGCTGAAAAAGGAGATAAGAAAGCTCGTCAAGCAATCAAATTACAAGAAAGATTTGAGCCTTTATTATCGACAGTTTTGATAGGGAACAATTTGGTAAATATTGCTAGTTCCGCTATTGCAACAGTCTTTTTTGTCAATATTTTTCCTGTTTATGGCGCAACAGTTGCTACTATTACTACGACAGTTTTAATGCTACTATTCAGCGAAATTACACCTAAACTGTTAGCTAAATTAGCACCAGAACAAGTAGCAAAATTTTCAGCGCCTATATTACGCTTTGTGATGTTTATTTTTAGTCCCCTTGTTTGGTTATTGAGTAAGTGGCAAGAGGGTGTTAAAAAGCTGATTTCTGTAGACGGTGAACAATCTATTAGTGAGGCGGAATTACTTTCCTTAGTAGACGAAGCTAGAGTTGAAGGAAGTATAGAAAATGAGGAACATAGCTTAGTTAAAGCGGCGATTGAATTTGATGATGTCGATATTTCTTCGATTTTAACACCTAGAGTAGACGTGGTGAGTGTTGATATTGAAGATTCCGATGAAAAGATTGAACAAACTTTTGAGCATAATGTTTATTCTCGCTTAGTTGTGTATGAAGAAACCATAGATAATGCTATTGGTGTTCTTCATGAAAAAGATTTTCATAGATATTTGCGGGCAAAAGAAAGGAACGAATCAAAAGTTCCTACGATCGCTGGCTTACTTTCTGAAGTATTGTATGTGCCACCCACCATAAAGCTAGCTGACTTATTAAAAATGATGCAGCGTGATAAAAATCATTTGGCCATTGTTGTAGACGAGTATGGAGGAACACTAGGTTTAGCAACAATGGAAGATGCGTTAGAAGAACTGGTCGGAGAAATTTGGGATGAAACTGACGTTGTACAAGAAGAGATAGAAACCATTGAAGAAGGAAGAGCCTACAAGGTCAGAGGTACTTATTCATTAGACAAGCTGTTTGAACTATTGAACATTCACAACAACGAAGAATGGCTATCCAATACAGTGAGCGGTTTTGTTATTGAGCAATTAGAAAGAGTCCCTGAGGTCAATGATTCTTTTACTTTTGGACAGCTATATGTCAAAGTACTTGACGTTAAAAATCGACGCGTCAATAAAGTTTTAGTTGAAAAACTTCCTGCTAAAGAAGATGAACAGTAAATTGTAGAAAAGTTGAACGTAAATTAAAGATAGACAAAAAACTTTCAAGCAAGTGGTCAGTGATAACCATTGCTTGAAAGTTTTTATTTATCTTCGAAGTAGTTATTTTCTTGTAAAAATTGCTCAGCAACAATTGAAGGCTCGACTAGATCATTATCTGCTTGATAGTTTAATTCTTGCATGGTTCTTGTATCTACGGTATCGACAAGTTTGTCTAATACTTCTTTACATTCAGGATATTGATCTAAAAGTTCTTGTCTTACGATCATAGTCGCATCATAAGGCGGAAAGAATTGACGGTCATCTTCTAGTGTCACTAAGTTATTACTAGCTACTCGGCCATCTGTTGAATAACCTAATACTACATCAACACTACCTGAAGCCACTGCGTCATAAACGAGTCCGATCTGCATAGGTAACATTGTAGCAAAATCAAAACCGTATTCTTTTATAAAACCTTGATAGCCGTCACCTACGCGTGTGAGCCAAGGGCGATCTGTTCCTACAATCAATTGATCGGAGATTTTTTCTAGATCGCTAACTTTCTCTAAATCGTATTTCTCAGCTGTATCTTCTCTTACCATAAAAGCAAAAGTATTATCAAAACCATAAGAGGGAAAACGAACTTGATTATAGCGTGATTTGAGTTCTTCTTTTGATACGTCAAAGGCTTTTTTGGGATCTTTGATCGCGTCCATTTTTAAGATGGTTGTGATATCTGTTCCCGTGTATCTGCCAGCGGAAATATCAACATCTCCGTTATTTAGTGCTTGTTGGTCGATCTGAGCAGTACCTAAATTATTGATCACGCTAGTCTCATAATCAGTGTAGTGTTCGATCATTCCATCAACAAGTCCGGCTAAAATTTGGGTTTCTGTACTGATTCCTCCTGAAATAGAAATAACATTATCGTCCTTATTAGAAGGTAATCCTGGTAAAGAAGAGCACCCGGATAAAAATATGAAACAAGATAACAAGAAGAAAATACTTTTTATTTTTTTCATAATATTAGCTCCTTTATCAGAATAATTTTATAAGGCTTTTTTTAAGTATGCTTGAAAGTAAGAAAAATTACAACTGATACATACAGCTTGTTTTAACAGTACTCTGTAAATTGCAGTTGTTATAAAAAACAATTCTGCTTTTGCGAAAACAGCTTGACACATTTTCAAGAGTTAGCTATAATTTTCATTGGACAGTGATGTTATTGGAATGATCATTTATTCCATAACAAGAACGGTTACTATTTGAGCTCGGAGGGAGGGAATTATATGTCAAAAACAGTCGTTCATAACAACGAATCTCTTGATGATGCTCTTCGTCGCTTCAAACGTTCCGTTTCAAAAGCAGGTACTTTGCAAGAGTCACGGAAACGTGAATTTTACGAAAAACCAAGCGTGAAACGTAAGAAAAAATCTGAAGCAGCTAGAAAACGTAGTAAAAAGAAATTTTAATTTCATCTGTATAGAAGTGGAGCTGATAGTGTGACACTGCTTACGAAATTAAACGATGATATGAAAGCTGCTATGAAGGGCAAGGATAAAGAGTCTTTACAAGTCATTCGCATGCTCAAAGCATCGTTGCAAAATGAAAAGATCAACCTTGGTCGTGATTTGACCGATGAAGAAGAATTAGCGATTATCTCACGTGAAATGAAACAACGTCGTGATTCTTTAGCTGAATTCGAAAAAGTTGGTCGAGATGATTTAGCTGAAAAAACGAAAAGCGAAATTGCGATTGTTGAAAGGTATCTACCTGCTCAACTGACAGAAGACGAGATTCGTCAGCTTGTCAGCCAAGCAATTGAGCAGACAGGAGCTAGTTCTCCCAAAGAGTTTGGGAAAGTAATGGGCGTTGTTATGCCTAAAGTAAAAGGCAAGGCCGATGGCAATCAAGTAAACGCGATCGTCAAAGAGTTATTAAATCAAAAATAAAGATAAAAGCTGTTGCAAGTCTTCTTAAAGTCTTGGCAACAGCTTTATTTATTTACGTTAGACAAAAGCAATTTTTCTTTTAGAATATCTATGGTATGATATGGTAGAAGTATTGCGGCTAAACACTTGCCGCCTGTGAAAATAAATAATGAATGGACGAAAAACAGTGAAAAAAGAATCTTAAAAGATTAGACCTTTGAATAGCTGTGTTAAAAGGAGCGAGTTTTTTGACGGAAGATTTTACGTCTTTTGAATTAAAAGTAACACAACCGCAGGATATGGATTTACTTTTAGGAACCCACGACAAACACGTCAAATTGATAGAAGATGCGACAAAAACGACGATACGTGCTCGAGGCGAAGTGATTCAAATTCAAGGGAATCAAACGAGTGTGGATTTGGTAGTAGCGGTATTTCAATCTTTGCAAGAATTAATTAAACGTGGTATCGAAATCAGTACTCCTGATGTGGTTTCGGCCTTGAACCTAGCAAATCAAGGAGCATTGTCTTCCTTTATCGAAATGTATGAAAAAGAAATTATTAAAGACGATAAGGGAAATCCTATCCGAGCGAAAAATTTAGGACAAAAAAGATATATTGAAGCTGTAAATAAACACGACGTCACTTTTGGTATCGGTCCAGCTGGAACCGGAAAAACGTTTTTAGCTGTTGTTTTAGCAATCGCTGCTTTAAAAAAAGGAACGGTTAAACGGATTATTTTGACTAGACCAGCCGTAGAAGCCGGCGAAAGTTTAGGTTTTTTGCCAGGGGATTTAAAAGAAAAAGTGGATCCTTATCTACGTCCGGTGTATGATGCGCTTTACCAAATTTTTGGGGTAGAACATACCAACCGTTTGATGGAACGAGGTGTAGTTGAAATTGCTCCTTTAGCTTACATGCGAGGACGTACTTTAGATGATGCCTTTGTTATTTTAGACGAAGCGCAAAATACGACGATAGCTCAAATGAAGATGTTTTTGACACGTTTAGGTTTTCAATCAAAGATGATCGTCAACGGCGATATCAGTCAGATTGACTTACCTAAAGGGGCGGTTAGTGGTTTAGTCGATGCGCAAAGGACTTTACACAACATTAAAAATATTGCTTTTGTCAATTTTGACGCTAACGACGTGGTAAGACATCCAGTTGTAGCGCAGATTATCGAAGCCTATGACCAAAAAAATAAGAATGAGCTTGATAAAAGTTAGCTTAAGACCTCGGTTTGTTTTATCGAAAGATAGACAACAGAGGAGGGAGGAAAAGTAAAGCATGATCATCGCACCTTTAAGACGGTTAAAAAATAGAATGGGTAAAACCTTCTTACCTGTTTTATTTTTACTCTTTTTTTTAATTACTAGCGGAATTTTATATTCAAGTGTGCGTCAACAAGATACCAATTATAAAGAAGGACAAGTGGCAGAAGAAAGTATTCGGGCAAATAAAACTGTCGAAAATACGCCTGCAACTGAACAAAAAGAAAAATTAGCAGCTGAAGCTGTCGTTCCTGAATATACTTATCAAGAAGATATTACCAGTGAACAGCATCAATTGATTGAACATCTGTTTGATATGATTGGTGATGTAAGACAAGACAGTGAAGAAGAAAATAAAAAGCGCGAAGAAGAAGCCGAAGATAATGATTCTGTTGATAAGGTGACAGAAGATGAGAAATTGGCTGCAATGAAAAAAGAATTAGAGCAAATCGATAGCGATAACTTAAACTTTTATCAGCAAATTCCTGCCAGCTTTTATCGGACAGCTTTTAGTCTGAATCAAGAAGATCTAGATCAGGTAAAAGAAGAAAGTCTGGAAATCGTCGACCAGAGAATGGCTGAACAAATCCGACAAAATGATTTAAATACGGCACGACAAAACGCTGAAGAACAAGTAAAAGTGCTTGATCTATCCGATGAACAAAAAGAAGCTACTTCTTATCTAGTAGATGAAGGAATTACTGTTAATACCTTTTTAAATGAGCAAAAAACCGAAGAGTTAAAACAAGAAGCTGAAGATTCTGTACAGCCTGTAATGATTTACCAAGGTGAAATTATTGTGCGTGAAGGTTCGCAAATTGATTCAACAGCCATTCAAAAACTTAATGTATTAGGAATGACCGAGAAAAATCAATCCTTTTTCCCATTTGTAGCTATTGTCTTAGCTGCATTATTACAAATTATTGTGCTACTTTATCTTAGTTTGCCTGTAAAAGATAGAGATAAGCGCGAAAATCAGTGGGTCTTTTATGTGGTTGCAATGACACTGAGTCTAGTGTTTATGAAGTTTTTCCAACTTTTTCAAACAGAAGCAGTACCTTACATACCTCTGTTTTTCCCAGCTGCATTTATTCCTTTAGTTTTGAGTTTCTTTGTTAACCGACGGTCTGGAATCTTAGCGGCTGCGTTTCAAGTTGTTTTGGCGGCCTTTATTTTTTACGAATCAGTAGGTACCAATGTTTTACCGGTTATTCTAATCGCCTATATGTTCTCTGGACTTATGGGAACGATATTGCCAAGAAGACGTATTTCCCATCAAGGGCGACAGTCGGTATTGTGGATTGTCGTATTTCCATTTTTGATCAGCCTTACTTTACTGGTTTTACAAGGAGTAGATTTTGCTGATAGTCAAACTTGGATCGCCTTAGCTTGTAGCTTGGCCGGTAGTATTTTATCTTTATTGATGGGTGTTGGCTTATATCAATTGATTGAACTAATGGTAACTGATGACAGTGACATTGTTTTAAATGAGTTGAGTAATCCTAACCATCCATTATTGAAAAAACTTTTAGAAGAGGCACCCGGCACTTATCATCATAGTATGATGGTTGCTAATTTAAGTGCCAATGCGGTCGCTGAAATTGGCGGACGGTCGTTACTAACCCGTGTGGCTTGTTACTATCATGATATTGGGAAATTAAAGCATGCCAACTTCTTTGTTGAAAACTTGCCGCAAGGTGCTGAAAATCCGCACAATTTCTTATTACCAGAAGACAGTAAACAAATCATTTTTGGTCATGTGACTGATGGAGTGGCTGTATTGGAAAAAGAAAAAATGCCGCAGATGGTCATCGATATCTGTCAGCAACATCATGGGACAACCTTGATGAAATATTTCTATGTTAAAGCCCAAGAACGTAATCCTAAAGTTACTGAAAATGATTTTCGTTACCCAGGGCCGATTCCACAGACCAAAGAAGCTGGTGTAGTCAGCATTGCCGATAGTTGTGAAGCGGCTGTTCGCGCTATGGATGAGCCGACCAATGAAAAAATTAAAGATTTTGTTTCAAATCTGATTACAGATCGAATGTTAGATGGACAATTAGACGATGCTCAGTTAACATTAAAAGAGCTTAAAATTATTCAAAAATCACTCATTAACGGCTTGTGTAGTACTTTCCATTCTCGGATCAAGTATCCTAAAATGAAATCTGAAGCCGAAAAAATGAAAGAAGAACAAGAAAGAAGTGACTAATATTGGAAATCACTTTTATAGATGAAACCAAAAAAGTAAGTAAAGATGAATTAGAAGATATTGATCGTTTGTTACAGTATGCAGCAGACTATCTAAAACTTCCGGAAAATAGCGAGATGTCGATCACTTTTATGGATAATGAACGTATTCAAGTGATCAATCGTGATTATCGGGGAAAAGATGCGCCGACAGATGTCATCAGTTTTGCTATCGAAGAAGAAGGTGAGGATGAAATGCCAATATTTTTTGATGATGAAGAGATAACTGATTTACCTAATGAACTAGGCGACATTATGATTTCCACTCAGAGAGCGCAAGAGCAAGCTGCAGAATATGGACATAGTTATGAACGAGAAGTGGGCTTTTTAGCCCTTCATGGTTTTTTGCATATTAATGGATATGATCACATGACACCAGAAGACGAAAAAGAGATGTTTGGACTACAAAAGGAAATCTTGAATGCCTATGGACTCAAACGATAAAAAACCTAGTGTTGGAAAAAGTAAAAATCTGTTAAACTCAATCGAGTTTGCTATCAGCGGGATAAAAACTGTCTACAAAGACGAGCGTAACATGCGCATTCATATGTTTTGTGCGGTTTTGGTAATTATTTTAGGCTTATTGTTAGGTCTTGACCGTTTTGAATGGCTTTGGATCGGGTTGTGTATTTTTCTGATGTTGATAATGGAAATCATAAATACAGTTTTTGAAAATGTCGTGAATATGGTGACAAATAATCACTTTCATCCTTTAGGGAAAAAGATAAAAGATGTTGCGGCAGCGGCTGTTTTGATTACAGCGATTTTTTCTGTATTTGTGGGTGCGCTCATTTTTTTACCTAAGATTTATCAAATAATTATACATTAGAAAAGAGGAAAATAAGAAATGACAGAACATAAGTCTGGTTTTGTAGCTATTATCGGCCGTCCTAATGTAGGAAAATCGACTTTATTAAATCGAATCGTAGGGCAAAAAATCGCGATTATGAGCGATAAGGCTCAAACAACACGTAATAAAATTCAAGGGGTTTATACGACTGAAAACATGCAGATCGTTTTTATCGATACTCCGGGGATTCATAAACCCAAACATCGACTTGGCGATTATATGATAAACGAGGCTTATGGCGCTTTACAAGAAGTTGAAGCCGTGCTGTTTATGGTCAATGCGGATGAAAAACGCGGAAAAGGGGATAATTTAATCATTGAACGACTAGAAAAACTTGATGTTCCTGTATTTTTGGTCGTTAATAAAATTGATAAAATCCATCCGGACGATTTACTAGCAGTGATTCAAGATTATTCTGCGCAGATGGATTTTGCTGAAGTTGTTCCGCTTTCGGCGACACAAGGAAATAACTTTGAAACCTTGATGCAGTTACTGGAGGAACAAATCCCTGAAGGACCGCAGTACTTTCCTAAAGATCAAATTACTGATCATCCAGAGTATTTTATCGTGTCTGAATTGGTAAGAGAAAAAGTCCTCCTTTTCACACAAGAGGAGATTCCTCACTCAGTAGCGGTCGTTGTTGATTCAATGAAACGAGATGAAAATGATAAGATTCGTATTCAGGCAACAATTAATGTTGAACGCGATAGTCAAAAAGGAATCATTATCGGAAAAGGCGGAAAAATGCTTAAACAAATCGGCATTAAGGCGCGTCAAGATATGGAAAAAATGCTAGGAGACAAAGTTTATCTGGAGCTTTGGGTAAAAGTGCAAAAGGATTGGCGTGATAAACAAAGGTCCTTGGATGATTTTGGTTATAAGAAAGAGACATTCTAGCCTTTTGCTTAAAGGAGATGAATGATAAATGAATCAAGCAGAAACCAAAGGAATCATTTTGTTTCGCAAAGATCATAAAGAAAAAGATATGTTGGTTAAAATCTTTACTGAATCAAGCGGTAAGTTGATGTTTTATGTTAAAGGGGCTCATCGTAAAAATAATCCTTTAACGCCAGCTATCCTGCCTTACACTCAGGCTACTTATATTGGAAAATTCAATAGTGAAGGTTTATCTTTTTTAAATAGTGCGAAATTTATTCATCCATTTACCCATATACAAGAAGATATTTTTGCTGCCGGCTACGCTACTTACATGATGAATTTAGCGGATGCGGCTATTGAAGATAAGGTCTATGATCCCCATCTTTATAGCTTTTTATCGCAAGCTTTAGAGATGCTAGATCAAGGTATCGATGGTGAAATTTTAACCAATATTTTTGAAGTTCAAATTTTACAACGATTTGGGGTCGCGATCAATTGGCAAGAGTGCGCGATTTGTGGACAAACTCAAGGAAAATTCGATTTTTCATCTAAATATAATGGTATTTTATGTCAAAAGCATTGGGATCGTGATTTAAGACGTTATCATACCGACCCCAGAGCCATTCATTTTATTCGGCTTTTTTCGCAAATTTCTTATGATAAAATTCATTCAATTGAATTGAAAAAAGAAACCAAGACGCTTATTCGACAAACCATTGATCAATTGTATGAAGAGTATGTAGGTTTGAATTTAAAAAGCAAAAAATTTATCGATCAAATGCAAAATTGGGGCGATGTTTTAAAGCCTAAAAAAGATGAAAGCACATAGAAATGAGAAATCTACGTTGAATGAGCGAAGATAGTAAATCTACATTTTTTATTTGACAAATGCCTCCTTTTGCGACTATCATAGTATTAATCAAATAGTGCGATGAACATTTAAAGGAAAAGAACCATTTCTTTTAGCGAGCTTGGGAAAGTGTGAGCCAGGCAGAAATCCTTTTACCGTAGGCGAGTGGGAGCACAGTAAAAAAGCTGCCGATCATTGAATCGGAAGTAGGGTGGAACCGCGAAATAATCGTCCCTATATCTATGCAGATGTTGTATAGATATAGGGATTTTTTATTGGCAAATTTGAAAGGAGCAACAAAATGACAAAAAAGATAACATTACAAGAAATGATTTTACGCTTGCAAAAGTTTTGGTCAGATAACGATTGTATGATCATGCAAGCTTATGATACCGAAAAAGGGGCAGGCACAATGAGTCCATATACTTTTTTGCGTGCTATTGGTCCAGAACCATGGAACGCTTGTTATGTGGAACCTTCTAGACGTCCGGCAGATGGACGTTACGGCGAAAATCCTAACCGTTTGTATCAACACCACCAATTGCAAGTTGTTATGAAACCTTCTCCAGAAAACATCCAAGAGCTTTATCTGCAAAGTTTAGAATTGTTGGGAATTGATCCTTTAGAACATGATATTCGCTTTGTTGAGGATAACTGGGAAAACCCGTCGATGGGTTGTGCTGGTCTTGGCTGGGAAGTGTGGCTAGATGGTATGGAAATTACACAATTTACTTATTTCCAACAAGTAGGTGGCTTAGCTTGTTATCCAGTGACCTCTGAGTTAACTTACGGTTTGGAACGTTTGGCTTCTTACATCCAAGAAGTTGACAATGTTTTTGATCTAGAATGGACAAATGGTATTAAATACGGAGAGATCTTTAAACAACCTGAATATGAACATTCACGTTACTCCTTTGACTTGAGTGATCAAGAGATGTTATTAGATAATTTCGATAAATTTGAAAAAGAAGCAAAACGTTGTATTGCAGATAGTTTAGTGCATCCGGCTTATGATTATATTTTAAAGTGTAGCCATAATTTTAATTTACTTGATGCCAGAGGTGCAGTTTCTGTCACTGAACGAGCAGGTTATTTAGCACGGATCCGTAATATGGCAAGACAAGTTGCTAAGTTATTTGTCGAAGAACGTAAAAAACTGGGTTATCCATTATTGGATCGTAAAGAAGCTGAGAAGTTGTTAAAGGAGGAAGACTAAATGACGGAAAATTTACTAGTTGAAATTGGTTTAGAAGAGATGCCAGCACATGTAGTGGATCCTAGCATCTTACAATTTGAAGAAAAGACAAAACAATTCTTACAAGAAAATCACTTGGACTTTGCTGCCGTAAACTCTTTTTCAACGCCTAGACGTTTAGCTGTACAAGTGATTGATTTGGCAGAAAAACAAGCCGATACTAAAGAAGAAGTCAAAGGTCCAGCTAAAAAAATTGCATTGGATGAAAACGGGGACTGGAGTAAAGCTGCACAAGGCTTTGTTCGCGGACAAGGAATGTCAACGGACGATATTTATTTTAAAGAAGTCAAAGATACAGAATATGTCTATGTCACCAAGCATACGGTAGGAAAAAACGCACTAGAGATATTGCCTGCCTTAAAAGAAGTTATTACTAGCTTAACTTTTCCAGTGACTATGCACTGGAATAAATTCGAATTTGAATATATTCGTCCGATTCGTTGGTTGGTAGCATTATTAGGTGAACAAATCGTACCTTTTGATATATTAGATGTTTCAACAGGACGCACTACTTATGGACATCGTTTCCTAGGAGGCGCTAGTTCCTTAGAAAATGCTGATGAGTATGAAGAAAAATTACAAGAACAATTTGTCATCGCCGATCGTTTTAAACGACAAGCAATGATCAGTCAGCAGATTCAAGAAATCGCAAGTATTCATCAATGGCAAATTGATGTTGATGAAGACCTGTTAGAAGAAGTAAATAACCTGGTTGAATATCCAACGGCATTTGTAGGAGACTTTGCGGAAAAATATTTACGTCTACCCGATGAAGTATTGATTACTTCTATGAAAGAACATCAACGTTATTTTGATGTGAAAGCACAAGATGGAAAATTACTGCCTCATTTTATTTCTGTTAGAAACGGAGATCAGAATAAAATTGACAATGTGGTAAAAGGCAATGAAAAAGTCTTGGTTGCGCGTTTGGAAGATGCAGAATTCTTTTACAATGAAGATCAAAAATTATCGATTGAAGATTGCATAGAAAAATTAAAAAACGTCACCTTCCATGAAAAAATCGGTTCAATGTATGAAAAAATGCAACGCGTTCAGCTAATAGCGAAAATTATCGGTGAACACATTGGCTTATCAGATGCAGAACTGGCTGACTTACAGCGAGCAGCCCAGATTTATAAATTTGATCTGGTCACCAATATGGTAGATGAATTTCCAGAATTACAAGGGATTATGGGAGAAAAATATGCTTTATTAAAAGGGGAGAAACCCGAAGTAGCACAAGCGATTCGCGAACATTACATGCCAGTTGCTAGTGAGGGAGATTTGCCATCTTCTAACATTGGCGCGGTCTTAGCTATTGCAGATAAATTGGATAGTGTATTTTCTTTCTTTGCGGTTGGCTTAAAACCAAAAAGCTCCAGCGACCCTTATGCTTTAAGACGACAAACTTATGGTATCGTACGAATTTTAGCGGCTAAACATTGGTCTTTTCCTTTTACAGCTTTACAACAAAAAATTGGAGAAGTCCTTAACCAAAATGAAGAATTTTATGGCATTCATTTAGACGATCAGACAGCTGAAGTAGGGGATTTCTTGCGAGGAAGATTGCGACAATTTCTATCTGCACAAGATTTTCGTTATGATGTAATCGATGCTGTGATTGATGCAAAACAAGAAGATATCCATCAATTGATTGAAGCAGCGAATACTTTGAAAAAACACTTAAATGATACAGACTTCAAGTCTTCTATGGAAGCTTTGACCCGTGTGATGAATTTAGGACAAAAAGACCAAAGTAAAAAAGAAGTCGATCCTACTTTGTTTGAAAATGAAGCCGAGCAAAACTTATACCAGGCCGTTAAAAAGGTTGAAGAAAACTTTGCTAGCCAAACGGTTGAAGAAAACTATCATGCTTTAACGCAATTACGACCATTGATTGAAGATTATTTTGACCAAACGATGGTGATGACAGATGATGAAAAAATACGAAATAATCGATTAGCACAATTAAGGAAAATCACGCAAATGGCAATTGCTGTAGCTAGTTTGAATGATTTAGTAACAAAATAAATTAAAATGAGGATAGCGCCCATTCGTTTTAACTAGCCGGCGCTATCCTCATTTTTTTAAACCATATAAATCAGTTTTAATAAAAATGGAATATAAAGTAAGTATAATAAGACCGAATAACCAAGGCTTGAAGCCGCAAACTCTTCATCTGCATGGTAACTGCGAGCTAATATAGGGATCGAATTTTGTACAGGCATAGCAGCTTGAATCATAAATACTTGCAACATCAAAGTAGGAACGGTGATCCATTGCCCCAATAACCAGACGATTAAGGGGGAAAAGACATAACGTCCTAAGAGCACACCGATAATATCTTTATTTAATCTAAGATTTTTAATACCATGAAAATAAACAATAATTCCAATAGCAAACATTGAAAGCGGCGTGGTTAAATTAGCTAAGTAAGTACCAAAATCTTCAACAAATTCTGGCACTTTGAGATTTAGCAGCATCCAGACGATACCGATTAAAAATCCCAGTAAAGCAGGGGAGAAGACTTTTTTCAGTGCCACAAGTGGATGGAAAGTCACAGTTGCTTCTTTAATATGGGGCGCGTCATGAGCAATAAGATAAACCCCTAATGTCCAAAAAATCGTCGTATTTACAATATAATATAATAAAACGTAAGGAACAGCTTCTTCGCCGAAAATGGCTAGATTGATGGGCAGGCCAATAAAAATCGTATTTGAGCATGTAAAAATAGTAGCAAAAGTACCTTCACGGCTTTTACTAACATGCGTTAGTCGTCTATAAACGATACTAACAACTAGCGTGAGAAGCATGGAAAGAATTGGGATGATCATTCCCTTAAAAAGAGATAAAAATTCTTCCTTAGTAAAACTAGACGTTATCGTCAAAAACATATTGAAGGGTAAGGCTAGGTTTAATACTAATTTGGAAAATACATCGGCTGTGTCGTTTGCAAACCATTGTTTATAAGATAAAACGTAGCCAATAAACATCAACAAAAAAATAACTAATATATTCAAGTAAGCTTCTAACAATGATTAACCTCCTAAAAAAAAAGCGAAAGAGGAAGAACGCCTTCCCATTTCGCTTCAATTACATCTATCATTTATGATGTTGTTGCTGTTTGCCAGCATTCCTATTTCTATTTTTATTCGCGTTGGTGGACTTATTCGTCGTTTTTGGTTTTTCTTGGCTAGCAGGTGTTACATCTTTTTTCTCTGTAACAACTGTTTTAGGTGGATTTTCTTCCATCTCTTTAGCGATTTGCTTTTTAATACGTGGTTTCATCAATACATTTGTAATGAAAGTTTGAATACAACCAATAAAACCACCGATTACCCAGTACAGTGTAACACCAGCTGGAGAAGAAAGTGACACAAATACAATCATCATAGGGGAAACGATCATCATACTGCGCATTTGTTTTTTCTGCTCAGGAGGGATACCGATCATCGAAATAAATGATTGAGCTACATAAGCTAACCCAGCAATCGCAACTAACAGTAGACTACGTTCTCCTAAGTTCAACCCAAAAAAGCTAGAAGATTCAATTCCCGGCGTATAACGGGTAGTAAAGAATAAAGCGGAAAAGATTGGCATTTGAATCAATAAAGGAAGACAACCAATACCGCCAAACATACTAACATTATTTTCTTTATATACTTCTTGCATTTCCTTTTGGGCCTGCATCTGCTCTTCTTGTGTCGTAGCCTTTTTCATATTTGCCTGCGCCACATCGATTTGCGGTTTTAAATACTGCATTTTTTCTGATTGAAACATTGACTTACGTGACTGATTGATCATCAAAGGCATTAAAATACAGCGTATAATAACGGTTAAAACAATGATTGCCCAACCAAAACCTAAGCCCCAGTTATCAGCCATGTAGGTTAAAAAGCTACCTAAGGGATTAACTAAAAAACGGTAAATAAGACCATTCGGGTCAGGTGAACCATCATCTAAGCGTTTAACACAACCGCTAAGTGTGATCATTATCCCGATAAGGCCCGGAGCAAACAGCCATTTTTTTAATTTACTCATGTGATTTTTCCTTTACTTTCCTTAATTTTGCACAAACTTAACTATACTAAAAAATATTCTGTTTTTCAATGTGCAATAACAAAATAAAGGGGAAAGAAAAGGAAAATTTAATTTGCTATAAACTTTTTACGTTCTTTGATTGAAGGATCGTCTTCTACTTGGACATTTGAAACACTGCCTGCAGGAGAAGGAGACTCTTTTACTCTTTGGATAAACTGTTCAATTGCGCTATCTTCACCACAAGCTTCCATTGATACTGAGCCGTCCATTTCGTTTCTTACAACACCGGTAACGCCGAGTTCATCAGCAACCATTTTAGTAGAAAATCGAAATCCCACACCTTGTACGCGACCTTCGACTTGAATTCGAACTTTTCTCATGATGCATTCCTCCTCTTTTGATTCTATAATAGCGTTTTTTTTAGGAATGGACAAGTAAAGCAAATTTTTGTGTTATAATATTTTTGAGGTGAAATCGTGAAAGAGATTCAAGCAGCAAAAAATAACAAAATAAAAGAATTAAAAAAACTTCAGCAAAGAAAATATCGTAATCAATCAGAAGCCTATTTATTAGAAGGTTACCATTTAGTGGAAGAAGCGGTAAAGGCGGGCGTTGAAGTTCAAGAAGTCTATCTTGATGAACGTGGGTTACAATTATGGCAAGATTGGGTCAAACAACACGAGCTGGATTATTATTTACTTTCCAATGAAGCGATGAAAGCTTTGTCTGAGCTTCCTACACCGCAGGGAATGATTGCACTAGTTAAAAAAGAAGAAAATGCTCCGGCTGATTTTTCTGGCAAGTGGCTTCTTTTAGACAATGTACAAGATCCAGGAAACGTGGGTACGATGGTGCGTACGGCAGATGCTGCCGGCTTTGATGGTATTTTTCTAGGAAAAGGGACCGCTGATAGATATAGCGGAAAAGTTTTACGTAGTATGCAAGGCAGCCAATTTCATTTACCTATTTTTAGTGGGAATTTAAATGAAGTCATTCCAGCATTCAAAAAAAATGGCAGTAAAGTTTATGGAACAGCATTAGATTCATCGGCAGTGTCTTATAAGCAAGTAAAACAAGCGACATCTTTTGCACTTATTTTGGGTAATGAAGGCCAGGGCGTTGCTGATGAAATTTTACAAATGACTGACCAGAATTTATATATTCCTATATATGGCAAGGCTGAATCCCTTAATGTAGGCGTTGCAGCAGGGATTTTGATGTATGTATTTGTTTAATAAGTTAAGGATTTTTTAAAATTAAGCGTTTTTTTAGCAAGTTGTTTAGTTTGTGAATAAAGATGTGTTATATTAATAAGTGTAAATATACAAAAGTCCAGAAAAGGTGGCAATCAATTTATATGAAAATAGTTTGGCAAGAGGATCCGGAATATGTATCATATGTAGAAGATTTGCTTGAAACACAAGAAGTTCAAAAATTAGGGGAGTTTGTGCAACATAGACATTCAACTCGTTTAGAACATTCCATTAGCGTTTCTTACAATAGTTATAAATTAGCAAAAAGATTCAATGGTGACGCTAAAGCTTGTGCTCGCGCTGGATTGCTACATGACTTGTTTTATTACGACTGGCGCACAACCAAGTTTGATGAAGGAACTCATGCTTATGTACATCCACGCATCGCTTGTAAAAACGCTGAAAAATTAACTGAATTAAATGATATGGAAAAAGATATTATCGTTAAGCATATGTTCGGCGCAACGATTGCACCTCCGCGTTATAAAGAAAGTTATATCGTGACAATGGTCGATAAATATTGCGCTGTAAAAGAAGCAAGCCTTCCAATGAGCGAACGTATCAAACATCGTTGGAACACAACTTTTAGAAAAAAACAATCTGCATAATAGAAAGCTTGGACTATCAAACATGAGTCCAAGCTTTTTTAGTATAAATATCTTTTAATTTTTCCATCTACATAATAAAATACAACAACAGCTATGTTGAATGAGCATTTATACCCCAAAGAAACGGGAAAGTTATGTTGAATAAGCGCAGATACCCCAAAGAAACGGGAAAAAGCTATGTTGAATAAGCGCAGATAGCTCAAAGGAAAGCCAAAGCTATGTTGAACGAGCGCAGATACCTCAAAGAAACGAGAAAGCTATGTTGAATAAGTGCTGATAGCTCAAAGAAAAGCCAAAGCTATGTTGAATAAGCGCAGATACCTCAAAGAAAAATCCTATGTGCTATTTTATTTTTAGCACATAGGAAAATTTAAATTATTTGTCCGATCAAGAAGCGATAATTTGTGTAAGAATTGCTAGGATTAATAAAAATGAACCTAATAGGCCAATGATAGTAAAATGTAATTTTCGTTTCATGGCGATAATCGCAATAAATTCGCGTAAAAAGGCATTTGGAAGATAATAGAATGCTGTCTTTGCGCCGATGCCTTCTGCTTTTAGATGAGCCATCCTTGCAAAGATCCCTGCGCGAAAAATATGATAATTATTGGAGGAAAAAATGACTTTAGGCGCTTTTATATCTGAGCGATCGATAATTTCTTTAGAATATTGCATATTTTCCAGCGTAGTTGTCGAATTTGTTTCAATTAAAATATCGTCTTCTGGAATGCCTTGTTTTAAAGCATAATCTTTCATTGCTATAGCTTCAGCGGTTTTTTCATCGGGACCTTGTCCACCAGACATAATAAATTTAACCCAGTGACGTGTGTACTTGCGCTGTTGATAATAAAAATCAATGGCTTTATGAATACGATTTGCCAGCAAGGGAGAAACCTTTGTTCCTTGAATGAGCCCTGCGCCTAAAATGATAATAAAATCTTGATCATAACTCGGTTGATTAAATTGATATAAAAGTGAAGCACTAAGAAAATTCAAAAAGGCAAAAACAAAGTAAAAGAACATCATAGGTAAAATAGACAATAAAATAGATGCCCAATCTGGTAGCATTTTAGCGATAAATGAATCATAGATCAGCCATATGGTCATTAAAACCGCTAAAATTAAGGTTAATAGATTTGCTAGTGAGTGTGATTCACGTTTGATGACGACAAGAGCATTCCAGTAAAATAAAATCATCAGTCCGACAAAACCAAATAAACCAACGAGCACAACGAATACACCCACTAAAAATATAAGGGCAAAAACGATCACATCTTGCGTAATTAAAAAATTATAAAGTAAATAAATGCCAAAGCTAGCTATAAATAAATTAAACAAGAAACCATTGAGTACTCGTGCTTTTTCACGATGGTATATCCAAGAAAAAAGAACAAAAAATAAGACAGGAATGGTAAAAAAATAACTTTTATCCTGTATTTCTGTAATCCCTAAGTAAACAAATAAATAAAAAAAAGACCCGTAGACAAATTTTAAAAAAAGATTGGAAGGATTGCTTTTTTTATGTTGTTTTATAAGGATAAATACGAGTAATAAATAAGGCAATATAAACCAGGGGACATACCAAAAATTCATAAATTTCACTCCTTGTAGCCATAGTATAGCAAATTTTTTAACGTTATACCTTTAATATTCGCTCAATTCTCAAAAATTCGTTACAATGAAGAAGAGTAAAAAAGAAGGAGATGATTATTTGGAACTTGGAGAAGTTATCCAAACAGCAAAACCAGCTTTTGTTGTGGTCGGCAAGGAAGGTCAAGGACCAGCAGAAGATGGAACAAAGTGGGTATCTGAACTTTGGAAAGCAGTATACCAAGATTTAGACGAACTAAATGCATTTATCGATAAAGAAGCTGAAGAAGCCGATTTATGGGGCTTAATGTCAGATAGCAAAAATTGGCTCGAGCCTTGGCAAGAACAAGGGAAATATCTCGCTGGAATCGAATTGCCTGAAGATATTCAAGTACCTGAAGATTGGCAATCCTGGGAAATGCCGGCGATGGAATATCTAGTTGTCAAAACTGATGCGCCTAATCTTGAACTTATGACACAAAAAATGTTTGAAGAAATTTTACCTGGCCACGATTACCAACTAGTAGGGGCTATTCAAGAACATTACCTACCAGAATTTGCAACAGGAGAAGTTGAACTGTATTTTCCCGTTAAATTTTTATAAACATAAAAAGGGCAGCGCTTGTGGTAAAAGCTTCTGTCCTTTTTTCTATTCATAAAAAAATTGAACGACCTCTTGTAATAGGTCGCTCAATCTAATGATTAATTATTAAAAAAGCTTTTGATATTTCGCCAAGTTGTGGTAAAGATATTGGCTTTTTCGGTTCCTTCAGTTGTGATAATAGCACTGTTGGCACTTTTTTCAGCCTCTTTATTATCTAAATAGCCTAAATCGTCACCTTCAACTTGAGCTTGCACGCTGCCGATATCCGTTCCCGCTTCTACCGGCGCCTGTACTTCTTCATCCTTTAAAGAGCTTTGATAGGAAACATCCTCAGCTGTTTTATCGCTAGGCAGCCATAGACTGATTTCATCCTGTACAGCTACCGGCAACGTTTGTTTCTTTCCTTGAGGAACATTAACTGAAAGTAAATCAGGAATTTGATCATTAGCAGTCAATAATTGTTCTTGTTTCCAATGGTCGAATGTATAATCCATTAATTTGCTGGTTTCATCAAAACGAGCGGATTCATTTTCGATATCATCATGATCTGTTGCATTTAAAACCACCGTGATGATTCGTTGCCCATCCTTTTCGATTGTTCCGACAAAACAAGCACCTGCTAGATCAGTCGTACCTGTTTTTAGTCCATCAACGCCGTCTTTTTCTGCTAGTAGGCCTGGCAGCATTTTATTGAAATTTTCCATATCAAAAGGAGTAGAAGTACCCTGACCAAATTCTTTTTCAGGGATTTTGCTAACCTCTAAAATATCAGGAAAATCTTGTAATAAATTTCGAGCTACAATGGCTAAATCTCGTGCTGATAACTCATTTTCATCTTTCTTATTAGTTCCTGGATAGATATTGTCCCCTAAAAACTCATTGGAAAGCCCTGTACTATTAACGATCTTAGCATCAATAATACCCCAATCTTCGACTTGTTGGCGCATCTGTTGAACAAATTTTTCTTCTGAACCAGCTACTTTTTCTGCTAAAGCAATTGTAGCGGCATTGGCTGACTCAATAACAGCAGCTTCAAATAAATCCTGTACTGTATAATGTTCATCTTGGCTTAAAGGAACATTAGAAAGATCGAGGTTTTCACTTAATTCAGCCACATCATCTGAAATTGATACTTCATCGTTCCAAGAAAGTTCGCCATTTTGAACTGCATCTTCCACCAGATATAAACTGATCAATTTTGTGGTAGAAGCAATACCCATCGCCTGATCACTATTTTGTTCATAAAAAATCTTGCCTGTATCAGCATCGACTGAAATGGCTGCTTTGGCCCGAATATCTAAATCTTCGGCTGCAACATTGGCGCTAAAAAGTGATGAAAAAAGTAAAAAAATAATTCCCGTAACAAAGGGAATAAAACGTTTCTTATTCATGAATGAATCTCCTTTAGCTTAATCAAAATGAATTCTACCAAAAGTTAAGGGAAGATTCAATTAAAAAAAGAGCTTAAAGCATTTACTTTAAGCTCAAAAATCATGTTCATTATGTCTTACAGGTGCTTTTTCTAAAGCTTCTTCTTGTAGTAATTGGTAACTAAGAAAGGCAAAAGCAGTTAAAATTCCACTGAGTCCGGCAACAGATAATAAAGATAAGATAGTTGCTAACATATTAATCCCCTTCTTTCTTTTTCTTTCTAATTTCATTATAACAAACTTTTGTTAAATATTAGATGATTTCGCTTAGAAATTTTTACATAGAAAGTGTGAAGATATGGTAAACTTTTATTAGCAGGTGATAAAATGAAATATGAACATGTTCAACTCGCTTATTTTTTGGAAAGAAAAAATCGTTTTGTGGCGAGTTGTCGTTTAAAAGAGTCAAATGAAATCGTTGATGTCCATGTAAAAAATACAGGACGTGGTAAAGAAGTATTGCTTCCTGAAGCAGTGGTCGCATTAAATTTTTTGCCTAGTACCAAAAGAAAGACGGCTTATGATTTAATTGCAGTAAAAAAGCAAGATCACTGGTATAATATAGATAGTAGTGCACCCAACGAAGTAGTATTTAGTGCTTTACTCGATAAGACTATTGTTTTGCCAGGATTAGAAGGACAGGTCAACTTAGTTAAAAGAGAAGTAAAGTATGGTCAGTCCCGTATCGATTTTTATTTTGAAACAGATAAAAAAGAAAAGGGACTGGTTGAAGTAAAAGGGATGACACTAGAAAATAAACGTGTCGGCGCATTTCCCGATGCACCCACTGCACGTGGCTTAAAGCATGTTCGAGAGTTAATACATGCGCAAGAAAATGGTGAGCATTGTTATGTTGTCTTTATTGCACAGTTTGCAAGCATTGACGTGGCAACCATTCATGAAAAGATGCAACCAGAGTTAAAAGACTCCGCTCGCTTGGCTATAAAAAAGGGCGTACAATTTCTTTGTTATGCTTGTCATGTGAGTGCTACACAGCTTGAAATCACTAAAGAAGTGCCATTTGATTTAGAAACTAGTTTTTGTGACCCTCTTGAATAAAATAAAGAAAGAAGGAATGACGATGATTCACTTAGGTATTATAGGCACCAACTGGATTACCCACCAATTTGTACAAGCGGCTCTTGCAACGGGAGAATATGAGTTGACTGCTGTTTATTCTAGAACTTTAGAAAAAGCTCAGGAATTTGGAAAAGAATACGCAGGCACTAGAGAGTACAAAGATGATCTGGCAGACTTTTTTGCCTTAGAAGAAATGGACACCGTCTATATTGCTTCTCCTAATAGTTTGCACTTTGTACAAGCGCAACAAGCAATTGCAGCCGGTAAAAATATCATTGTAGAAAAGCCCGCATTTTCAACGCCTAAAGAAATGGCAACCATTATCAAACAAGCCAATGAAAATCAGGTCTTCTTTTTTGAAGCAGCTCGGAATATACACGAAGAAAGTTTCAAAAAAATGAAAGAATTCTTGCCCACGCCTAACCACATTATTGGAGCTAATTTCAGCTATATGAAATATTCTTCTCGTTATGACTTAGTATTAGAAGGAGAAGAACCTAATATTTTCTCCCCGCATTTTTCGGCGGGTTCATTGGCGGATTTAGGCGTTTACCTGGTTTATGCGGCGTTAGGTTGGTTTGGCGTGCCTCAAGAAGTTCATCATTTTGCCCGAAAAATTCAAACAGGGGTCGATGGGCTGGGTGTGATCATTTTACGTTATGAAAACTTTGATGTAACTTTACAACATGGTAAAATCGGAGAAGCCCATTTAGCTTCTGAGGTTTATTTTGACGACGGTACGCTGTGGTTAGATGCAGTAAATTCTATTAATCAAGCACGTCTATATAAACATACAGATGATGGCGCGCCCCTTGAAATCGAAGTTTCCGCTAAAGAAAATCCGATGATAGAAGAGGCAAGTGACTTTGCTGAGATTATCCAAAATCCTGAAAATGAGGCTTATGGAGAAAGATACGAAGAGTGGGTAGAATTAGCACGTAATGTAAATCAAATATTATATGAATTAAGAAAACAAGCAGGTGTCGTTTTCGATGCCGATCAAGAATAGAGGAAAAATATGGAAGAGCAGTTTCTACCAGAAATTTGGCAAGAAAGAATAAAAAAAGAAGGCTTTGAACAGGCAAGTTTGATCCAAGAAAAAGTCTTTTCCGATTTGTACCAAGGAGAAAGTCTTGTAGGTGTCGCTCCAACCGGCACCGGCAAGACCTTGGCTTATCTTTGGCCGACATTGTTAAAAGTACAGCCCAAACAAGGAAATCAACTGCTTATTGTGACTCCTTCACAAGAATTAGGCGTGCAAGTCGCAGATGTTGCCAGAACTTGGGCTTTGGATTTGGACTTACAAGTACAAACGCTTATTGGCGGTGCCAATAAAAAAAGACAAATAGAAAAATTGAAAAAAAAGCCGGAAGTACTGATTGGAACTCCCGGTCGTTTAGTGGAATTAATAAAAGAAAAAAAACTGAAAGCCGCAAACATTCAAACGGTCATTTTGGATGAAGCAGATCAATTATTGCAAAAAGAAGCAGTAGGCTTTATGCAAACAGTGATTAAAAGCATCCCCAACACTAGCCAGTATGCCTTCTTTTCTGCGACTGCTACTAAAGCTTTACCTGCAATTAAGCAGTTATTTCAGCAAGAATTTCCAGTAATCGATGTAAGTAAAGAAGATAAAAGTCATCAGCAGGTTGCTCACTATTACTTGGTTTTTCCTGCTAGAAGAAAAGTGGACGCTTTGCGAAGGTTGGGACATCTAACTGATTTTCAAGGCTTGGTCTTTTTTAATGAAGTGCAAGATTTAGGAAGCGCTGAAGAAAAATTACAATATCATAAACTGCCGGTGGCAAGTCTAGCTTCTGATAAATCTAAGTTGTCGCGTAAAGAAGCACTAGAAAAATTTCGGAAACAGCAATTAACGGAATTATTGAGTACAGATGTTGCTTCTAGAGGTCTGGATATCGCTGACTTATATTATGTCGTGAATGTTGAAGTTCCGAGTTCTAAAGAAAGTTATTTGCACCGTGCAGGACGTATTGGACGGATGGGTAAAACAGGAGCAGTTATTACGATCGTACAAGAAGATAGTTTGCCACAGCTGAAAAAAATCACGAACAATTTAGATATTTCCTTAGAAGAAATTTATCTATATGAAGGAAAACTGACGACGCAACCTAAAGTTCAGCCGCCAAAGAAAAAGAAAACGACCAAAAATCAAGCGAAGAAGCCCAAAAAAGCAAAGAAAAAAAGCAATAAAAATAGTCAAAAGACTTCTTCTAATAAAGGCTAGAAACATGCAGGAGGAGCTTTATGAACCTTAGAAAACAAGAAATTTTACAGTTTGTAGAAAAGCATGCTGACGGACTGACGGCGAATCAGATCGCTGATAGCTTGCAAATCGATCGTAGCAATGTAAGTCGTTATTTAAACGAGCTGGCTAAAAATAAAAGCATTCAAAAATCAAGCGGACGGCCTGTAGTGTATTATCCTATTTCAACCAACTTATCAGAGGCTGAGCCAATAAAAATGGATTTTGAACGATTGGTTGGCGCAGATGCTTCTTTAAAAGTTAGTATTCAACAAGCCAAGGCAGCGATGTTGTATCCACCTAGAGGACTTCATACGATTATTTTTGGTCAGACAGGTACCGGAAAAACTATGTTTGCCGAATGTATGTATCAATTCGCGATACAGGCTAAAGCCTTAGCGCAAGATGCGCCTTTTATATCTTTTAATTGCGCGGATTACGCACAAAACCCGCAATTACTGTTTGGCCATATTTTTGGTGTGAAAAAAGGAGCCTATACAGGGGCTGATGTGAATACAAAAGGACTTTTAGCCGAAGCTGATGGCGGTATTTTATTTTTAGATGAAATTCATCGCTTGCCGCCAGAAGGACAAGAAATGTTATTTAGTTTCATTGATAAGGGCCAGTACCGTCCTTTAGGGGAAAGCAGCCAAGCATATGAAGCGTCAGTGCAGATCATAGGCGCAACAACTGAGTCTTCAGATGCTTTTTTAGGTACTTTCAATCGTAGAATTCCCATGTCGATCACTTTACCTGATTTAGCCCAACGTTCCTTAGACGAACGTTATGAAATTATCTCTCTTTTTGTTAAGCAAGAAGCTAGCCGTTTAAATCAAGTGATTAAAGTGGAAAAAGACGCGATTGTCGCTTTTATGTTATACGATGCGCCTGCAAATATCGGACAGATTAAGCGAGATGTAAAATTAGTATGTGCAAAATCATTTTTGCACTATCGTACACATGAGCAAGATGAACTAATTATTCGTAAAAAAGATTGTCCGCTACAAGTTCAAAAAGGGATGCTTAAAATAAAAGAAAGAGCAGAACGTCTTGATCATTTTCTTGAGGGAAAAGGCGACTATTTGACCTTTGAACCTCAAGGTAAAGAAGCTAGCAGCGCGCACGATAGCGATAGCAATATGGAAGTGTATCAAGAAATTGAAGACAAACTTGCTTCTTTAAATCAGCTAGGTGTAGACAATACAGATTTGGAAAAAGTGGTTTCAAAAGACGTAGAGGCTTATTTTGCCAATTATGTAAAAGAATTAACTCAAACTTCGACACAAAGAGGGATGATAGCTTCTAATATTTGGAATTTGACTAATCAGTTATATGATATTGCCGAAAAGAAACTAGAGCGTAGTTACAATGAAAAAGCTCGTTTTGCTTTTGCGCTGCATCTACAACTTACTTTGGATCGTATTCACAAAGGAGAGACGATCATTCATCCAGATTTGAACCGAGTAAGAAAAAATTTGAAATCTGAATTTCAACTAGCTTTAGATTTATCTACAATGATTGAAGAAGAACTACAAGTTGAAATCCCTTTTGATGAAATTGGTTTTATCAGTATGTTTCTTTCGATCCAATTAGGAGAATATGAACAGCTACCCCAAAACAACGTAGGGGTTATTGTACTGATGCATGGAAATTCTACAGCTTCAAGTATTTTATCTGCTGCCCAAGAGTTATTAGCTACAACGAGTGGCGTAGCGATGGATATGCCCTTAGATACAGTGGTCAACCAAATGTATCAAAAATTATTAAATTATGTGATAGATAATAAATCGCAATTTTCTAATGGTCTGCTATTGTTGACTGATATGGGGTCGTTAAATTCCTTTGCAACATTGTTATATGAAGAAACAGGGATACGTACAAAAGCTGTTTCTATGTCCAGTACAATGATTGTCATTGAAGCCTTACGGATGTCAGAAGCAGGGCGAAGCTTAGAAGATATCTATCAAAATATCCAAACTTCTTTTGAAACGATTGTACGTGAACAATTCCAAGCTGAACGTGATGACAAAGATAATAAAAAAGCGATTGTGGTCACTTGTTTTACAGGTGAAGGTGTAGCTGCCAAATTATATGAACGTATCGCGGCAATTGTTGATCAAGCAAAAGTAGAAATTATACAAATGCAGTTTATTGAGAAAGAAACTTTTAAAAAACATATTGATGGATTGCTAGAAGAGTATGAAATAAAAGCTATTGCGGGGACGGTTGAAGTTGAATACCAAAATATCCCTTTCTTTTCCGCTTATGATGTTTTTGACGATCAAAAACTAAAAGTATTAAAAAGTATCGTAAAAGATGAAATTGCAGCGGATACTATTGTTAATTCACTTGATGGAACCATTACACATGTAGGGTCCTTAGCCGTTTTGGTAGAAACGCTAAAGTCACTTGTTCAGCAAATACAGACGCAACTGCACATCATTTTAGAACCTAGCGTAGAAGCAGGTTTAGTCATTCATTTAGCATTTTTAATAGAGGCATTACGGAACTCGGGCATACAAAGACAATTTCCTGACTTAACTGCTTTTCAAAAGAAGTACCGTCTAGAAACTGATATTTTAAGAACTTCTTTTATTTCGATAGAGAAAAATTATGATATTCAAATTCCAGATGACGAGATTGCTTATTTAACGGAAGCGTTTATTAAAAACCAAATCGATATGCCTTTCAAACTTTACACACAAATTTAGTGTGTAAAGTTTTGTTTTAGTGTGTAATACTTATTGTATAGGCCAAATCACTGTTTTGTCAGGGAACTGGTCTTATTCTATATTGGCACGTTTATTGCTTTTATAAAGTTGAAAGATAAAAATTAAGGAGTGGAAAAAAATGGCAGAAAAAACAATTATGTTAGTTTGCTCAGCTGGTATGAGTACGAGTTTATTAGTAACAAAAATGCAAAAAGCAGCGGAAGATAAAGGATTGGACGCTGAGATTTTTGCTTGCTCATCTTCAGAAGCGGATCAAAAGTTAGAATCCAACTCGGTTGATGTCCTATTATTGGGCCCACAAGTGCGATTTATGAAGGGCGACTTTGAAAAACGTTTAACGCCAAAAGGAATTCCATTGGATGTCATTAATATGTCTGACTATGGAATGATGAATGGTGAAAATGTTTTGCAGCAAGCAGAAAATTTGATGAAATAAAGCTAGGAGGAATTTTGTATGGATGAACAAGAAAATATGGAAGCCGTAATGGGCTTAATCATGTATGGTGGTAATGCGAAAAGTGATGCTATGGAAGCTATCACAGCAGCGAAGAAAGGCGATTTTGAATTAGCTGATCAAAAATTAAAAGACGCTGATGCTTCCTTAAGCCAAGCCCATGAATCACAAACCGGCATGTTAACTAAAGAAGCACAAGGTGAACATATGAATGTTACTTTGCTTGCGGTACACTCACAAGATCATTTGATGACAGCGATTGCTTTTAAAGATTTAGCGACTGAAATCATTGGTTTATACCGTCGTTTAGACGAAAAATAAAAGCTAGCTTCAGAAGGAGAAAAATGGATACATTTGTACGTTTTATGGAAGAAAAATTTGTACCCGTAGCTTCAAAAATCGGTGCGCAACGTCATTTAGTTGCTATCCGTGATTCATTTATAGTAACCATGCCACTAATGATTCTGGGTGGTCTAGCAACCATGATCAATAACTTGCCGATTCAGTTTGGGAAGGTACATTTGCGGTATTATCCGTTTTAATTGCTTACTTAGTCGCTCATAACTTATCTAAAGGTTACGGTAAAGATCCGGTAGCTACAGGCGTTGTTTCGGTCGCTTCTTTCTTTGCATTAGGTGGGGCAACCGGTATGTCAAGTACAGGTTTGTTTGTTGCTATTATTGTGGCTATTATTTCAACTGAACTATTTGTTCGTTTGATTGGCAATGACAAACTAGTGATTAAGATGCCAGAAGGCGTACCCCCAGCAGTCGCAAAATCTTTTGCTGCCTTGCTTCCTGCGATGATTGTGATTAGTATATTTGGTTTAATTACAGCGATTTTTGCAGCTTTTGGTTTTGACGATATTATTAATTCATTTTATGAAGCTGTACAACAACCATTTATGGGAATGGCTAATACATATTGGTCAGCTTTATTGCTAGCATTTATTACACCATTTTTATGGTTCTTTGGGTTACACGGAGCTAATATGATTGATCCATTTATGCAAACCATTAATGCACCGGCAATCGAAGCAAATATTAACGCTATTTCAAATGGCGATGTTGCACCTTATATTGTAAACAAACCTTTTATCGATAGTTTTGTAAACTTAGGAGGAACAGGCGCTACACTGGGTTTAATTATCGCGATTTACCTTGTAGGTAGAAGAAATAAAGCTTACAAAGTCGTGAATAACTTGAGTGTTGCGCCAGGACTATTCAATATTAATGAACCGATGTTATTTAGTTTACCTATTGTATTAAATCCTATTATGTTTATTCCCTTTATTATCGTTCCGATGGTCTTAGTATCTGTGGCTTACTTTGCGACAAGTATTGGTTTAGTTCCTGTTTCAACAGTGATGCCGCCTTGGGTAACACCACCTGTTATTGGAGGATTTTTAGCCACACAAAGTTTTTCCGGCGCAGTGCTTGCTGCTGTTAACTTAATTTTATCAGTGGTTATGTATATTCCTTTTGTAAAAATGGGCGTAGACCAAGCTTTGAAAAAAATTGCAGAAGAAGAATAAAAAAGGCCAAGGTAGCTGTATTAAAATCAACTGCCTTGGCTTTCTTTTAAATTTCATGTATGTTTAAACTAGTAACTAAAAATGAGGTGAGTAAGTGACAATTAAAAAATTACAAGAAGAAAACTTTAATGAAAGTTATCAACTGGCGCGTTACGCCTTTCGTTTTGCAGATGACCAACAACATCAAGAAGGATTTGCTACATTATTTAATCATTCAAATGTTTATGGTGCGTTTAATGAAGAAGAACTAGCCAGCCAAATTATCGCTACACCTTTAAAGGTACAACTATATAATCAATTATTTGATATGGCAGGGATAGGTTTTGTCTCTTCTGATCCTTCATTTCGTGGACAGGGGAATATTGATCAATTAATGCAAAAAATGCTGGTAGACTGTTATGAAAATGGCATTTTGCTTTCCTACCTTGATCCCTTTTCTTACCCTTTTTATCGTAAATATGGATATGAATTAACCTTTGAACGTATTTGTTATGATTTAGAAAGTTCAGCTTGGCCGGATAGTTCAAAACCTAAAGGCTACGTACGAAGAAAGACTTGGGCACAAGCAAAAGAAGCAATCAAGCAAATTGATCAAGCTTCTTCTAAACATAAACACGGGGGCATATTAAGAGAAGACTGGTGGTATGAATATAAATTTAATATTTCGCATAGCTATTATTTTGCGATTTATTACAATGAAGAAGACCTAGCAGAAGGTTATCTAGTATATACGATTAAAGACGGTCATTTTAATTGTGTACGTTGGATAAATTTAACAGAATCTGCTTACAGAGGAATAAATCGGTATATCAGTTCACACAAAGACTCGACACAACGCATTATTTATGAAAAAGGCTATGCAAAAAATGAAGACTTCTTTTTAAACGATAATCCTATCGGAAAAGCAGAATTTCGCCCTGAGATGATGGCTAGAATCGTTGATGTAGAAAGTTTCTTAAATAAAAGTCTTTTAAAAGATACTAAAAAGTCTTTTGCTATTACAATCGAGAAAGATAATTATGCGCCTTGGAATGAAGGAACTTTTGAGATTCTAAGTGACAAGCAAGTTAATATTAACAAAAAAGAACTTAACCAAACCCAATTACCCCAATTAAAAATTAGCGTTCAACGATTAACGCAACTATTATTTGGTTATTGTTCCATTGATACATTAATATTTTATGACTTAGTAGCAATAGATGAAGAAATTATCGAAACCATTCGTCAGTTAACACCGCAACAAGCTCCCATTCTGGAAGATTATTTCTAAAAAAAGAAAAAGCTGGGTCTCCTGTCATACAAGAGATCCAGCAAAAAACATAAATTCTTATAGTTAACGTCCCTGAAAGGATTCGAACCTTCGACCTACTGCTTAGGAGGCAGTCGCTCTATCCTGCTGAGCTACAGGGACATATAAAAAAGCCACATCCTATTTTATCGCTTTGCTTGCAAAAGAGCAAGCAAATTTCAACGTTACTAAGTGTAAAATTTAGTTGAGCTTACATCTAGACGAATAAAAAAAGAAACCGTTACTCTATTCATTGAGCTGGACTAACAGGCACCAATGAACAACAATGGTGGTCACTAATGGAGTCTATTGTAACAGCTTTAATTGAAGTAACGAAGAAAGAAACAAATTTTTTAGCATGAGAAAAAGCGATGAAGAGGACCTGATAATAATTTGCTAACACTTTACTGCACGTTTGGGGCAAGTAAGTTAGAAAGATTCCGTTAGTTACCGTTACTATGAATAAAGAAAATTACTTTTCAAAGTACGCAGATTTATCTTATTATTACTACAGCACTCCTTTAGAAAGTTCTATGCAACAAACTAATTCACACCAAGCTTTAGTTAGACAATCGTTAACTGGTTTAATGATTTTTACAAAATTACTTTTTCGAACTTATTTGGTTTACATACAAGATAGGTAGATAGATAAGAAAATTATTTTTGTTAGTAATTTGTTAAATAATCTGTATCTTTTTTTAGTTTATGGTTTTGCGTCAATATTTTGGGCACATTTGTCGAGAGTATTTCCCGAAACGAATCTACTTTTACTTTATATGTAAAACCTGAATGATTTATAAATTTTTCCCAGAATCATTCAATCCTTGGCATGTGCTTTTTTCTAAAGGTTGAGTTGCTTCACCTTCTGGGTGTACAAAAAGAACGCACTTCGTGTTATTGTAAAG
>FLSG01585623.1_pt1 | contig 29403 bp, 29 predicted proteins | sample 1550511 | NCBI WGS metagenome assembly FLSG01 (sample SAMEA4031768, study PRJEB14383) | metagenome | biome: human; feature: oral; material: saliva | place: Philippines | collected 2014
GAAAATTTACCGCTGGATGATAGCTATACATGGAAGTAGATTCCATACCAATCACAATCTGGTCAAACGAATAGGTTTCGTGAAAGGAGAGAATCTGTTCTTTCAGCTCCCAGGCACCTTGGGTATCATTGCCATAGGTGTGATTTAACAACACCACCATTTCATCGGTTAAATAACATGTATCTAGTTTTTCTGAGCTAACGTCTATACCTACAAATAATTTCACGGGAAGGACCTCCTTTCAAAAAAATTAGGAAAATGCTTCGATACTGTGGGCTTCCCAAGATACACGTTGTGTAATCACAACCTCGTTTACGAGAATATAATGACAAAGGGCAAGAGCTGCTTTTCCACCTTCTACTCAAGGTAGGCTTGTCCAAATGTCGAAACAGATAGTGTGTTGGTAATGATAACAACGGTCTGGGTTGCATGCTTAAACGCGTAGACAGAACTACAGGAGGAAATAGCACAATCCCATGTGGATCCTTTCCACTGACTATTATATCTCAGGAACCACACAATATCGAAACAAGATCCCAAACGCCCTCCGCTCGTTCAAGAATCACAAGCTGCGCGGAGCTCCGCTCCTTGCCTTGGCGAGCAAAGCTCGCTTTAACAAAAGGGAAACATTGTGTTGCTTAAAGCTTTTATTGATGAATGTTATTTATTTTATTTTCAAAGAACCAGAATGTTTGCATCAGAGATGATGCTTATAAATATATTTTACGAGGAGGAGCTTCAATGAAAAAGAAAATCATATTAGCTTGTACCAGTTTTATTGTAGGAGTTGGTCTTGTTGGTTGTACAACAGGAAATAATACAGAAGGTACTAGTGGTTCAGATAATGACGCGCAAACTGTACATTTAATGGAAGAAAATGAAGTGGCCTCTATGAATACACTCGTTACACAAGATACTGCAAGTATTAACGCCCAAGTCCATGTCTTTGAAGGATTGTATAATATCGATCAAGACAATGAAATCGTTCCAGCAGTTGCAGAGGATATGCCCGAAATTTCTGAAGATGGTAAAACCTACACTATCCAATTACGTGATGATGCCAATTGGAGCAATGGCGACCCTGTAACAGCAGATGATTTTGTTTATGCTTGGCGTCGGCTTGCTAGTCCAGAAAATGAAGCAAATTATATGTTTTTGCTTGACGGAACCGTCGCAAATGGCTCAGAAATTATTAATGATGGCATGGATCCAGAAAAATTAGGTGTCAAAGCAAACAATGACAAAGAATTGGAAATTCAACTAGAAAAACCGGTTCCTTATTTTACATCTCTTATGACTTTCCCACCATTTTTCCCACAAAACGAAGAATTTGTCGAAGAGTACGGGAAAGAATATGGAAACGATAGTGAAAAGATCCTATCAAACGGCGCTTTTACCATGGAAAATTGGGATCAAGCTTCCATGGAATGGGATTTAGAAAAAAATCCAGAATATTATGATGCGGATAAAGTCAAATTAGATAAAGTCAACGTAGATGTGATCAAAGAAACTGCTACAGCCTTTAATTTATTCCAAAGTGATGAATTAGACCAAGCAGAAATTTCTGGAGAACATGTTAAACAAAATGAAGATAATCCAAATCTACAAAAAGTACCGGATTCAAAAGTGTTTTATTTCAAAATGAATCAAAAATCAAAGGATAAGGATACCATCTTTGCTAATGAAGATGTTCGCAGAGCTGTTGCTTATGCAATTGATAAAGAAGGTATCGTTGACGATGTATTAGCGGACGGTTCTAGCGCTAGCTATGGTTATATTCCAAAAGATTTTGTAAAAAATCCAGAAACGGATGCTGATTTTCGTGAAGATGCTGGAGATCTGATGAAAACAAACGAAGATAAAGCCAAAGAACATTGGGAAAAAGCCAAAGAAGAAATTGGTGATGAAATTACCATCGAATTGTTAACATCAGATGAAGATGCTGAAAAGAAAGTTGCAGAAACCGTACAATACCAATTACAAGAAGCACTCCCTGGCTTAAATCTAGAAGTCAAATCTGTCCCTTTGAATAATTCGATTGACTTAACGCGTAATGGAGAATATGAACTTGCTATGGGTCGATGGGGACCCGATTATCAAGATCCCATGACTTATTTAGAATCCTTACGTTCACCAAACAATACCAATTATGAAAGTGATAAGTACGATGACCTTTTGGATAAAATTACTAATGACTATGGAAACGATCCAGAAAAACGTTGGCAAGCGATGATTGATGCAGAAAAAATATTAGTAGAAGAAGATGCAGCGATTGTTCCTTTATACCAACAAACACGTTCTTTATTAGTTAAGGATAATTTGAAAGGTATTTATTATCCGAATTTTGGCGCTTCTACGATTTTTAAATATGCCACATACAACTAGAAAACAGCAAAATAATTGAACAAAAGCCACTGAAAAAGAAGTTACATTCTTTTCAGTGGCTTTTTTAATAAATATAAGTATCTTCAGCGTCTTCTTCATAGATTTCTATAACTAACTTATGGGGAAGACAGATACTTGTTTCACCAGGCTCAGAAATCCAACCGGTGTTAACAGCAATTTGATCTGGGCTATTGTCTTCTTTTACGCGCGCCTGCCCGTCTCTAACTTCGACAATATTATATTTACCGTCTGCTGGATGATAGGTTTTTTGAACAGCATTTTCCTTATTCAAGGAAAAACGATCGACTTCTTTTCCATCAATACGAACGATGGCAGATTTTTCAGTAGCTTCCTCTGCTTGGCCTTGATTTTGGTCTTGCTGAAAGTAAAATATAATAATAGGCAGAAAAGATGCAAGCACTAATATAGCAATAATGATTACATCGCCTATTTTCATGTGCGCTTTATGACTAAATGCTTTTAACTTTTTCTTTTTAAACAATGTGCACACAGCTCCTAGGTAATTAAACACTGGAAAAATAAGAAAGAACAATAACTATCTGTCCTACATTTTATCTACTCTATAAGCAAAATTAATACCAGTGCATTTAACCATATAATACTTGTCATAAGCTACAAAATCAATTGTACTCTATATAACTTATGGAGTATTTAAACATATCGCAACGCACACTCCACTAATAAAAAGCATTACATGAACTATTCATCTGATTCTTCTGGTTGAATCTCTTCCCCTTTTGAATCAGTTGTTTTTTCTAGAGCCTGCAGGTTATCTTTCATCACAGAAATATAATCTTCTCCATTATCCATTTGTTTATCTGTTAAACTTTCCAATGGATTCAATACTTCTAGTTTTACGCCAACTTCATCAGATAAAGTTTTTGCTATTTTGTCAGATGCATTTTCTTCAAAGTAAATATATTGAATATCATTATCCTCTACATAATCTTTTAGTTCTGCTAGTCGTTCTGGGCTAGGCTCTTCATCTGGAGATAAGCCTGAAATAGATACTTGTTTTAGGTCGTATTCATTAGCCAGATAGCCAAAAGCCGCATGCTGAGTAACAAAACTTTTTTGCTGCGCATTTGCTAAACTATCTTCATATTCTTGATCTAATTCTTCTAATTCTTTTACATAATTTTCTGTGTTTTCTTTAAAAGTCTCTTTTTTATCCGGATAGGCTTGGCTTAATTGCTTACTGATAGCTTCCACTTCTTTGATAGCCAATTTAGGATCTACCCAAGTATGGGGATCATATTCATGAGAATGATCGTGCCCTTCTTCACCTTCGTCATGAGTATCCTCTTCAGTTGCCATTAATTCAATATCTTCGGTTCCTTTTATAATTTCTGGATTGCCTTCTTCCCAACCTTCAATAGTATCAGCTACCCAAGTTTCCATATGATCATCGTGGTAAACAAAAGCATCTGCATCTTGTGTTTTAGCAATTTGTTTGGCAGAAGGTTCAAAATCATGTGGTTCCGTACCTGCTGGGATCAATAGTTCTACATCACCTTCATCTCCAACAACATTTTGTGTAAAATCATATATTGGATAAAATGTGGTAACAATTGAAAGTTTTCCATCATCTTCATTATTACCACTACCTTCGCCATTACTACAAGCAGCTAATGCACTAGTGGCAAATAAAGTTATTACAGCTAACAAAATTTTCTTCTTCATTTTCTAATCCTCTCGTATAAATTATTTATTTTTTCTTTCGTTTATATGCATAAATAATTTTTAGCGCACGTTTTCTCGTTTTAATATTAGGACTTTTCATCCGACGATATGCACTACTTAAATCCCTTTTTTCCATTTTCCACCTCTAAACAAGCTTATAGTTGTTATGCTTTTATCATTTTATAAACCGAAATTATTTCGATTTGACATTAAATAATTTAGCAAAAAGAAAAATCAATGTCAATATAAAAAAACATGAAATTTCTTTCATGTGACTATTTATTCCTATTTGTCACTTTCACTTTAAAAGATAAATAACAAAAAAAGGCCAGAAAGCAGCTCTTCCTGGCCTCGCAGAGAAAAGAAATTTCATCTTTAGAATTTCCCTTCATCGATTGCTTTTAATTTTTGATAGCGTGGGTTGCTTTTAGCTAATTCTTCTGGCGTTCCTGACATTTCTAACTGTCCATCTTCAATAAATATGACATGCCGCATTTTTTCGATTCCTTGCAAGTGATGTGTGATCCAAATAATCGTTTTATCTGTTAACTGTTCAAAGAAAGTGTCAATCAATGCTTGTTCTGTAATCGGATCTAAACCAACTGTAGGTTCGTCCAGTAATACAATAGGAACATCTTTTAGTAAAATTCTCGCTAGTGCCATACGATGTCGTTCTCCACCCGAAAAACGTAGTCCTGCTTCATCTACCATGGTATTTAAGCCATCAGGAAGCTCTTCTACCAATTTTTCTAGGCCAACACGCCTTAATACCTCCCACACAGCGCCAATTGTTGCCTGCTCGTTGCCAATACGTAGATTATTTAAAATCGTCGTATGAAATAAATAAGGCGTTTGCTGGATTACGCCAATATACTCTGAAATATCATCACCTATTTGCTCAGTAGCAAGGTTTGCTAGTTGAACATTTCCACTTGTTGGCGTTAAATCCCCGCGGATCAATGAAGCTAAAGTGCTCTTTCCTGAGCCACTGCGTCCTAAAATAGCTAATTTCTCGCCCTGAGGGATCGTTATATTCAAATGATCTAATATTTTCCGATTGTTTTTTTCATAGCGAAAAACAAGATCTTCAATTTTGATATCTAAGGAACCTTCTAACTTTTTTTCAGTGAATTGCTCTGTCATTGTCGGTAAATCATTTAATCGTTTAATAGAATCCTTATAAATATTAGTTTCTTGTGCAGCATCAGGCAAAGTACTAAAGGCATCTACTAAAGGAAAAACACTTAAAACAAAAGCCGCAATCCAATTTGCAGCGCCTCCATGATTTCCAGGAAATTGTTGACTGGTCCAAAATAACAAAGCTACAACAATAATACCCATAATCACTTGCAATAAAAAGTCACGTCGTCGATTAAATTTTTGTAAGCCTGCTTGTGTGTCTTGTAATTGTTTTTCTGATCGATCATGCCAATTGACATATTCATGTCCACGTTGGCTAAAAATCCAATCAGAAACCCCAATGACATTATCTGTCAATTCAGTATAAAGCTCATTTTTTAATTGTTTTTCTCTTTCTTGTCTTGCGCCGTTGACAACAACCGACCACAAAGGAAGCACAACAATAACACTAAAAAGTAACAAGGCCATTAAACAAGCAAAAGGAATAGAGAATACCCCAAGCGCAATAACAACAAAAATATATAAAATCCAAGCGATGATCGTCGGAAAAATTGTCCGTAAATAAAGATTTTGGATATGATTGATATCTTCAGCCAATAGCCCTAAAATATCTCCTAAAGAATAACGGTTTTTGAAAAAAATCGCGTCTTTTTCTAAGGTATTATACAATTTCAAACGTAATTGTGAGGTCATCTTTAAAACCCAGTTATGACTAACTAAACGCTCAATATAGCGAAAAACCGGACGTCCGATTCCAAAAGCCCGTGTTAAAACAATGGGAACATAAATAAGTAATATATTTTCTGGAATAGAAGCGGCCCGACTAATTAAAAAACCTGAGGTAAACATCAAAGCACCTGCACAAAAGAAAGTCATAAATCCTAATATCAAAGCCGCGACCATCGTCTTTTTATACCGCTTTAAAAAGGGGCGTATCCAGCTGTCTTTAGCTAGTGCTTTAAATAAAGGAATATTATTCATGTTCTTTCCCCCTCATTTGTTGTGACAGACGATAAAAATAACCCTTTTTAGCAGATAATTCGCTAAAAGTTCCAGCTTCAACAATTTTTCCTTGATCAAGTACAATGATTTCATCCATCTGAGCCATCCAGTGCAGGCGGTGTGTTGCAAAAAAGACCAAACGATCTTTCATTAGAGGCAACATTCTTTCTTTTAATTCGACTTCTGTCTCGATATCTAAGTGAGCTGTCGGTTCGTCAAACATTAAAATCTTACGCTTTTTATCCAAAAATGCTCGTGCTAATGCAATTCTTTGGGCTTGACCACCACTTAGCGTACGAGCGCCACTTCCTAACTGTGTATCTAATCCTTCTGGTAATTCAGCGACTAACTCGCTCAGACCCGCGACTCTTACCGCTTCTAAAATATCAGCTTCACTTGCCTCTGGTGTATAAAAAGCCAAATTATCTTTTAAAGATAATTGAAAAACGTAAGGGTCTTGCGGAATATAAATCATTTGTTTTTGCCACTGTTCTAAAGCAAAATTTGCAACATTTTGATCATCTAACTCAATTTTTCCTTCCGTTGGTTGTAAAAAACCACTTAAAGTATTGATCAAAGTCGATTTCCCCGAACCGCTCATTCCTATAATCCCTATTTTCTTTAGACCCTTAACAGAAAAATCTGCGGACAATACCATTTTTCCCTCATAAGAAACTGACACATCTTCTAAAGATAAATAACTATTTTCATCCCATGTTGTTAACTCAATGGATTCTTGTTTCATTTCTTCTTCATTAAGTACATTATTAATAGCAGTCATTGCATTTTTACCATCTAATGTCGCATGATAATCATTGGCAAACTCTCTAACAGGTAAAAAGTATTCAGGTGCTAACACTAACACTGCTAGGGCCGGAAAAAGTGGAATCAGACCATTGATTAAACGTAAGCCAAGCATCACAGCAACGATCGCTACCGCTAAAGTAGTAAAAAAGTCGAGCGCAAAAGTTGATAAAATCCCTATTTTCAGGGTGCTCATGGTTGATTTACGAAATTCTTCACTTGTATTGTAAATACTTTTCCCATACTTCTTGCTCAAGCCAAACATCTTCAAAGTATCCAGGCCACGCAAGGAGTCAATGAAATGGTTTGACAAAAGTTGAAAAGCTTTGTACTGTTTATCGGCTTTTGTTTGAGCAGCATAGCCTAAGATAATCATAAAAATAATAATCAGAGGAAAGATCAACAATAATATAACGCCAGATTGAGTATCTAAGTAAAAAATAACCGCTAAAATAAGCCAAGGAATGATCATCATATTCATCATTTTAGAAAAAATAAGATGAATATAGTTTTCCACTTGTTCAATCCCATCTAATGCCATTGTTGTCATATTCCCTGAACCTTGTTTTTGCACGATCTTTGGACCCACGCGAAAAACTTTTTCTAATAACTGTTTACGTAGAGATACAGCCTGCTCGCCCGCATAACGATCCAACAGTTTATCCCGCAAAAAGGCAATACCATGTCGAGCAGAAAAGATAATAATAAAACCACAGATTTCAAACAATTGGTCGGTGAACTTTCCACCATTCCATAAATGTGTAATTGCTGCAGACAACATATAAGTTTGACCAATGATAAAGAGAGCTTGCAAAACTGCAAGCCCTGCAAGCATCCCCATAATCTTTTTACTATTTGGTAAAACCATTACGGCTTTATCAATCATTCACCATACCCCGCGATCTCAGTATGTTTCACTCGTTTTCTAAATATATAATACGTCCAAGCAATATAAGCTAAAATAAAAGGTAACAGACCAATAGCAGTATAACTCATAATTTTAAGTGTATACGGCGAAGATGAAGCATTGGCGATCAATAAGTCGTGAGCAGAGTTTGTTGAACTGATCAATACACGTGGGAACATGCCCGTAAATAAAAGAGCAACTAAAGCGATGAGCGTAAATCCACTTGTTAAAAATGCAGTTAATTCTTTGTTTGCATAAGAACAATAATTTGCCACTACAGTTAATAACACAATCGCTGCTAATAAACTTAAAGTTGAAACAGGATGTAATGTGAAAAAGTCCGTTTGGAAATACATTAAAACGGCAAAGGCAACCAATCCAACATATAACACCCAATACAATGCTTGCGCATGTTTTTTAGCACGTTCTCGGATAGGACCTGTCGTTTTCAAAGAAATATAATTCATTCCATGTAAATAACATAGTAACAATAAAGCAATACCGCCCACTACAGAAAATAAATTAATATAGTCAGTAAAACGTGCCATCATATCGCCGTTAGCATCCATCGGCATCCCTTGAATCATACTAATAAACAAAATACCAAAGAAAAAAGGAACGATAAAGCTACCTATTGCTAGTGTCCAATCCCAAATCCATTTTTTATCTTCCGGCATTCCACTACGAAACTCAAAAGAAACACCACGAATAATCAAACCTGCTAAAATGATAAATAAAATCAAATAATAACCGCTAAATAAAGAAGCATACCACATAGGAAATGAAGCGAACATCGCTCCTCCTGCAGAAATTAACCAAACTTCGTTTCCATCCCAAACAGGTCCGATCGTTTGTATAACTTGATCTTTTTCTTGATCATTTTTTGCTAAGGTTTTTACTGACATTCCAACACCAAAATCAAAACCTTCTAAAAAGAAGAAGCCAGCAAATAAGACACCGATTAAAATAAACCAAAATAATTGTAGACTACTCATTAAAAGCACCTCCGTCAAAAGGATCAGTCGCAGGCTCTTCTTTTTCTTGTCCTTCTTGCTCATCTGGACCCTTACGTAATTCACGAACAACTAAGTAGATCATAACAACTGCTAAACCGCCAAATAATAAGAAATAAACAATATTAGAAAATAATAATGAAGCTGGGGTCACATTGGGAGACACACTATCTTGAATTTTAAACATACCATAGACTGTCCAAGGATAACGACCGAGTTCAGTAACTAACCATCCACAGGTGTTAGCAATAAAGGGAGTAAAGGTCATTAAACCGACGACCCATAACATCCAAGGTTTCTTATAAAGCGATGGATTCTTCTTACGTGTAAAAAATAGCCCCAATACAGAAACCAACAACATTAGCATACCAAAGCCTGCCATAATACGAAAGCTCCAAAACATCGCATTAACAGGTGGGAAGTAATCGTCATCTCCATATTCTGCCGTCATCGATTCGTTAAGTGAATTCATCCCTTCAACGCCCCCAGAAAGGCTATGATAAGATAAAATACTTAAAACATAAGGTACATGAATGCCAAAGACTCGTTTATGTTCGGCTTCATCCATCCAGCCAATCACCGTCCAAGAAGCTGGATCATCAGAATCTTCATACAAACCTTCTGTCGCAGCAAATTTCATTGGTTGGTCTTCAACTAAGGCTTGCATCTGCATATCTCCAGAAATTAATATGCCCAAAGAGCCAAATAAAGCGACCCCTAAACCAACACGCAATGATTTTTTGAAAATACTTCTACTTAATTCGCTCAAGGAATGTTGTTTTAATAAACGAAATGCAGACATGCCGGCAATCAAAATACCACCCATCAAAAAGGCAGCTAGAATGACATGAGAAAATTCATACCAAACTTGTGGATTTTTGATCAATGCACCAAAATCGTTCATCTCTGCCCGTCCGTTACGGAAGGTAAAGCCGGTAGGATGCTGCATAAAACTGTTGGCAACCAAAATCCAAAAAGCCGAAAGAATCGAACCTAGTGTCACTAACCACATGAAAGAAACATGCAATTTTGGGCCCACTCTTTGCCAAGTGAACATCCATAAACCTAAAAAGGTGGATTCTAAGAAAAAAGCCAACAATGCTTCTACAGCTAATGGCGCACCAAATATATCCCCTACAAAGCGTGAATAGGCTGACCAGTTCATGCCAAATTGAAATTCTTGAATAATTCCGGTTACAACCCCCACAGCAAAACTTAATAGGAAAATATTCCCCCAAAATTTTGCCATCTTTTTGTAACTTTCATCTTTTTTTGTCACATATAATGTTTCCATAATTGCAACGAGCAAGGCTACTCCAATTGAAAAGGGTACAAAAAAATAGTGAAAAATCGTTGTCATTGCAAATTGGAACCGCGCCAATGTAACAATATCCATTTTTACTCCTCCAATACTTTAATTACTTAATATCTTTTATAAATAAATGCAAAAAACCTTATACAGTATACTCGCTTATTTCTTGTATGACAACAAGTTTATTCAATTTAATCATATGCTTTTTTGCGTGAAATGCAATTATTCCGCTTATTTTTTCACTAAAAAATAACCTTATAGAAAAAGACGAAAACCATTATACAAATTAATCAATAAAACAATAAGAATCACGGCTTCAAAAACTCTAGAAACTTGTTTAGATGAAATCAATCGACTAACCTTTGCACCAAAAAGCCCTCCAATGATTGCCGCTGGGATAACGTAAAAAAGTATAGATAAGTCATAAAGAGCAAAACCCGTAGTCAAAGCAATCGTCCCTAACTTGGATAGTTGTGAGAAAAAAATCGTACAAATCGAATAGACTGTTGCCTCTTTAATAGTCATACCAAACATTAGGATCAAAAGTGCCACATTGATAGGGCCACCCCCAATGCCCAATAAACTAGCTAAAAAGCCTAAAATAAGTCCACAAATCAAATACCAAATTCTACCAGTTAAATAGAATTTACCAAAATTGAAATGATTATAAAAGAGCGCAAAGAGTAAAGTTATAATAGTCAAAACTATTTGAAGCAGTTGCACAACTATCTCATTTGAAAAACTATTGAGGAAAAAATCAAATGTATGATTTCCTAAAAAACCGCCCAAAATCGATCCACCAGCAATCCAGAGGACAAAACTCCATGAAACACTGGCACCAGCTCTAACTTGTCGCACGGTGGAAGTAATAGACATGACAAATACAGCAACTGAAGAATAAAAAGAAACAGCCCCTACAGGATCTGCCGCAATAAAGTCCAGCACAGGTTTAATGATCACACCACCGCCCATGCCAGAGATAGCGCCAACTGTGTTAGCCAAAACAATGACTAAAAAATAAACAAAACCTTTAAACATCGCTTTTTCCTTTCTATTTTTACTTATATTCACATAATACCCTCAATAAAAAGAAAAGCAAAACTTTTTATAACTCAGAAATCAAAGGATACAAAGCGATCATTCATACAAAATACATAAACCTATATATAATTACATTTTTAGGTAGAAAAAAACAATATATGTGGATAAATAAAATAAGGGCTAAAGCTCATTACTTCCAATTTTAGAGGAATAAAAATAAATAGTTTTCCACAGAAAAATGGTTTATTTCCACGTCATCATGACAATATCACCACTTTTTTACCAATTTGGAATTTTTTCCAAAGCAAAATTTATGATACCTTCGTGCAGAGGTGATGATATGTTTGATATTCTATTAGAAAAACAAGATAAGCTTATATTCCGAGTGTTCCAGTATTTACAGACAAAAAATCCTTGTCCGTTAAAAGAAATTGCGATTCATTTAGGCCTTAGCTTAAAATCTTTGAAGCGCTATATTTTTATTTGGCAACAAAGTGACAGTAATGTTTCCATGGGGATTTCTTTTTATATAAAAGGGCCGAAAATTACAGCAATCTATTCTCCAGAAGATGCTAATCTGTTTTTAAGTTCATTGTTAGCACGAAGTTTTTCTTTTCAAATACTAGTCAAAGTAATAGAAAATCCATTTTGTACATTCAAAAAGTTAGAAAATGAATTTTACCTGTCTAAAGCCACTATGCAACGACGTATGCAAAAAATGAAACCGCTGTTATCCAGTTATGATTTGACCGTCTCTTTCACATCTGCGCCTACATTAAAAGGAAACGAATTACAGATTCGATACTTCTCCTTATTAGTATCTTTATTATACGATCCACCTTTTACATACAATAAGCAGATATTATATGAACGTTATAAAGAAGTACAGCAATATCGAAATAGCCAGGGCTTTATTCTTGGTAAAACTGCATTTACGCCCACAACTAAGTACTACCCGATACCATTTCAAATAAACGATACTAGTCTATTATTCCTATGGAAACAATTCTCTGGTATAGAAAATATCTGGTTAAAGCCTTCATTAACCAGCGGCTTAGATTTTGCTTTGCATGCCCACACGGAGTTAAACGAGCTAAAGCTCATTTCTTTATCGCAAAAGTTCCATCGCTTACATAGTTTATGCGATCTTTACTCGGGTAGTTTCTTATTTACCTACAATCCTTTTTTCTTTGTAAAAGATGCTAAAAGACTGACCCAAAGTTTTACAAAACTTTTACCAAATTACCAGCAAATATTAACCACTCATCCAGAATTACCTTATTTTTATGAAAAACTATTACAATATGAATCTTCTAACAAAAGTAGCAGCCAAATCATTGCCGAAGACTAAAAAAAGAGCCGGGATACAAAAACGCATTGTATCCCGACATAGCAATCCTATGCTTTATTATTTCGTTAAACCAATCAAAATACCACCGAGGGCTACTAATACTAAACCAGCGATAGTCAATTTTAATTCTTTGGAAGTTCTTCGTTCTTTAAGGAATAAAATACCACCAAGGGTTGAAACGATCACGTTCATTTGTGACAAAGTAAATCCGAGTGCTACACCGTTTGCCTTATTGGAAAGCAAAATACCAATATTTCCTATAGCAAAAGCGGCACCTGCAGCAATATTTTGAAATGACTTCTTGCTGAAAAGATCAGGCTTCTTATCAAAGAAGAAGCTAAAGCCCATTGCGCCTAATGCCATACCTATACCTTGTGGGAACAAAACATCCCAGCCATTAAGGTCAGCCATACGAGGGATGACATTGTACATCACTTGTCCAACTGTAGATAGAACTAACACAAAAAGACCTCTTTGCATATTTGCCTTGTCGGAACCATCACCTTGTTCTTTATAAGCAGTGAAAAAGACACCCAGAATAATGACAAGTAAAGCGCTGATACCATAAATATAATCTAGTGTACTTGTCCATTCATGGAAATAAAAGATACCAAACATAGTAACACCGATCAATTGCATTCCTGTAGATATTGGCATCGCTGCAGATACACCAATAAGATGAAAACTTTCAATTTGTGTGATTTGGCCAAACGACCAAGCAAGACCACAAATAAAAGAAGCAATGATCAAATGCCATGTCCAAACTGGCTGATGGATAAACAAAATACCGACAGAAAAGATAAGCGCACCTAGTGACATACCCATTTGTTGGTTTGAAGTTTTTCCACCGATTGTTTGCAAAATTAGAGGTTGGATCCCCCACATAAGAGCAGGTAAAAGACCCAGCATTATATTAGTCATAATAAAAGACCTCCCGTTATTTATACTTATTTTATTTTTCAAAAAAATGTTCCACAGATCATCCTAACGCTTTTGAAATAAAACTACAAAAATTTCGCAGCGAAATAAAAAAGTGCCAAAACCAATGATCTGTTTCGACACTTTTTTATCATTTTATTTATAAGAATGAACATAATAAGTTATAAATAACGATGTAAATTTCATTTTTTACATACGTGAAGGAGCCTGTAATCCTAACAATCGTAAATCCTCTTTTAATAAAGTCGTGACCACATACACTAAAGCCAAACGAGCTTCTTGTTGATCATCTTCAGCTAAAATCCTAGTATTGCCATAATATTTATTAAAAGCCTGTGCAAGTTTAATCGCATGCTTAGCTACCACAGAAGGTTCGTATTTATTCGCAGCTTCTAAGACCATTTCAGGATAGTCTTGAATAAATTTAATAATTTCCCAACTACCTTCATCATCTAAGGCATATTTTTTTTCTTTGTCTGGTACAAAAGCAGCTTTACGTAAAATACTCATCGCACGTGCATAAGTATATTGAACATAAGGACCAGTTTCGCCTTCAAAACGCACAACTTCATCCAAAGTAAAGTCAAACGTATTTAACCGATCAGTTTTTAAATCATGAAAAATTACTGCCCCTACCCCAACTTGCTTAGCTATTTCTTCTTTATTTTCCAAAGATGGGTTTTTTTCAGCAATTTGTTCTTGTGCCGATTGAATAGCGTCATTTAAGACATCTTCTAACAAGACGATCTGTCCTTTACGTGTAGATAATTTTTTACCATCCTTTGTAATTAATCCAAATGGAATATGAATCATATCATCTGACCAATCATAACCCATTTCTTTTAATGTTGCTTTTAATTGTTTAAAATGATAACTTTGTTCATTGCCTACCACATATAAAGACTTCGCAAAGTCATAAGTACGCTTACGATATAAAGCTGCTGCCATATCTCTTGTAATGTAAAGTGTACCGCCATCTTGTTTTTTTATCAAAGCAGGATTAAGATCATAAGTCGATAAATCAACGATTTCAGCGCCTTGATCTTCTTTTAATAAATGTTTTTCTTCCAGTAATTCAACGATTTCATCCATTTTGTCCTCATAAAAAGCTTCGCCTTTATAAGAATCAAAAGTTATACCCAGCATGTCATATATTTTATCAAATTCTTTTAACGACTCTGTGCGGAACCACCGCCACAAACTAACAGCTTCTTGCTCGTTATTTTCTAATTGTCTAAAAGCAGCCCGTCCTTCTTTTTCTAGTGATGGATCTTTTTCAGCTTTTTCATGGAACTCAACATATAAACGCAATAGTTCCCCAATTGGATTATTACGTACTTCTTCTTCAGTTCCCCATTTTTTATAAGCAACGATCAATTTACCAAATTGTGTACCCCAATCACCCAAGTGATTGATTTTAATCGGTTGATAACCGACTTTTTGCAAAATAAACGCAATGGAATTTCCAATAACTGTTGAGCGAAGATGTCCCATAGAAATAGGTTTGGCAATGTTAGGTGAAGACATATCAATAGGTACATTATCGTCATTGCCTATATTAAAATCACCATAATGTTCGCCTTGTTCGATCACTGTTGTTAATACTTCATGAGAAACATTTTTTTTATCCATGAAAAAATTTATATAAGGACCCACTACTTCTACTTTTTCAAAAATAGTATCCTCTATTTTTTCAGCTAAATCATTAGCAATTTGTTGCGGCGCTTTCCGATAAATTTTTGCCAAGGAAAACGTGGGAAATGCCACGTCGCCGTGCTCTGCTGATTTAGGATTTTCTAGTAAATGCTCTACTTGTTCGATCGTCAAATCATCTTTTACAACATCAAAAATTGTTTTTGCTACAACTTCTTTATTATTCATTATATCCTCCAAATTTCTTTATTATTTTCCATAAAAAAAGCCTCTAGCATTTTAAACGCTAGAGACGAGATTTCCCGCGGTACCACTCTTGTTGTTTGTTTTCAAACCAACTTTATCTGATAACGGCAGATCCCGTTTGCTAAGCAAATTTTCACAAGCACGTTTCACTTTTCAAACCTACTCGGCTCCCACCATCTCCGAATTCGCTTTACAAGATAACCTGAAAAGATACTCACTTGATCTCCAAATTTTTTATAAGATTTATGATAATTATATCAAATTTCTTTATTATTTACTAGTCTAGCCCCTCTTATTGGTTAAAATATACCCATCAATATTTTCCCATATCAATATGAGGAATACCATCTTCTAAATATTCTTCTGAAATTACCGTAAAACCAAATGAAGCATAAAAATAGCGTAAATAAGTCTGTGCTTCTATATGTATTTTTTTCCCGGGAAATTGAAGTTGGATCCATTCAGTTACTTGCTGTATTAATGATTTTGCTAATCCTTTTCCTCTTTCTTTTTTTGAAACAAGCACTCTACCGAAATGAATCGCTTGTTCATCAGAGTATATACGAGCATAGGCAACAATCTCTTCTTGATCATTTTCAAACCAAAAATGAGTAGCTGTTAAATCAATATCATCCACTTCTTGATAAGCGCAAGCTTGCTCCACTACGAAAACAGCGATCCGCGTTTTTAACAGACGATGATATTGTTCAAGCGTTAGTTCTGAAAATTTTTTTATTTTTGTTTGCACTTTACAATTTCCTTCTTTCTAAACTAAGCTGATTAAATTTTTACGCCAATTTAATTTGCACTATTTTAATCTGTAAGATTTTCACGGTATAAAGGCATACTCATACAACGTGGGCCGCCTCGTCCACGCACTAATTCACCACCAGGGACATAATTTAGCTTTATTCCAGCTTTTTTCAAAGCTTCATTGGTCACAGTGTTGCGATCATAAACAACAACTTCACCCGGCGCAATCGTTAAAGTATTGGAACCATCGTTCCATTGTTCTCTTGCAGCTGCAGCGCGGTTACCATCCCCACAGCGAATCAATTGTACAAAATCACGTTGTAAATATTTAGCTAAAATTCGTTCGAGGCTATCTTCTTCTTTCATAATTTTTAACTCTCCATTACTCTTTGGTCTAATAGAGTAAACCTCTAGTATTCCTTCAATTTCTGGATGGATAGTAAATTTATCATAATCAACCATAGTAAAAACTGTATCTAAATGCATAAATTTACGAAATTCACCGATATTAAATGCTAGCACACAATTAAAACCTAAGTTTTCTGTAAAAACATTTTTAGCCAATTTCTCAATTGAAGCGGCATCCGTTCGTTGCGAGATCCCTACAGCTAATACGTTGTTAGAAAGCACCAGTTCATCGCCACCCTCAATACGTGTTGTTTCATTACGATCATAAACTTTTGGTACTTTTTTTCTAGCAAAACGAGAGTGATAAGCAAAAATGTACTCCCCATAGATTGTTTCTCTTTGCCTAGTAGCTGAATACATATGGTTCAAAGAAATACCGTTACCTATAGTAGCAAAATTATCTCGTGTAAAATATAGATTAGGCATCGGATCAATGATGAACGGATAGTCACTTTCCATCATATCTGACAAACTTTCTGCTGTATATCCTGTCAGCTCTACTTTTTGAATCCCTGCAATCGTTTTGTCAATCAGTTCACGGTTATCCGCAATTTCGCTTAGCATTATTTTTACTTTTTCTCTTAATTTTTGACTATGGATACGTGCTTCTGCTAAATATTGATTAATAAATTGCGCACGGATTTTTTCATTTTTTAATGAGTCCGCTGCTAAATCTTCTAAATATAAAACCTCTATTTTCTTTTTTCGTAGAATTTCAGCGAAATAGTCATGTTCTTTTTGTGCCTGCTCTAAAAATGGAATATCATCAAACAATAATCGTTTTAAATAATCAGGCATTAAATTTCCTAGTTCTTTTCCCGGACGATGCAACATAACCGTTTTAAGTGGACCTATTTCTGAAAAAACATTAATCGGCATACTCATAAATAAATTCTCCTTTACCGCTCTAATAATGTAATACTTTACAAAATTCCTTTAAAGAACTATATAATTTAGCAAGACATACTAACATTTATAATATTTATATCATGTTTGAGCTTAGAAATCATTAGTTAGCGCTTTGCTGCTTTTTCTGCTATAATCAAAATGAATTTAAATACATATAGAGGTGAATAACTTGCATAAAAATGAACGACAAAAGTTAATTAAACAAATTATTACTCAGTATCCCATACATACACAAGAAGACTTATTGGCTTATTTACAAAGAGAAAATGTTGATATCACCCAAGCAACGATTTCTAGAGATATACGTGATCTAGAAATTATTAAGGTAATCGACGAAAATGGCGAACCAAAATTTACTATGTATAATTCCTCTCAAACTGAAAATCAAAATGAAGAAGGAAAATTAGTGAATTTGTTTAATGATGTTGTTACAAAGATAGAGCATGTTCAATTTTTAACCATCGTTCATACTCTTCCAGATAATGCTTCTTTACTAGCGGCAATAATTGACGAAGCTCATCTTCCTGAAGTTAAATGTTCCCTAGCTGGTTTTGATACTGTTGTTTTGATCGTTTCAGATGAAAACCGTGCTATAGAAATGGAAAATTATTTCAACTCAATCTGGCAAGAACCAACAAATGAACAGATAGAAAATTAAAAGCAAAGGCACGTCAATTTCTGCTGCCTGTTGCTTTTTAGCTAAGTAAACTTTTTAAATTTGTTAAGACCCTCTTGGAAATACTACCTGAAATCAAGCTTTTACTCTCTAGGTACTCCCTCGGGTTTCCCCTAGGTAATACATAGGTTTTGACTTTACATATTATTTTCTATACTATGGCTAGTCAAAATCAATAGGTGTAGCAGTTTCCTGTAATACCTCATTCAATTCTTCTATATTTTTTCTTCCCTGGCTTCGCATCCATTGTCTAGTGGAGTCTTCACCTTCTTTTATAAAATGTTCAACCCCGTTTGCCCAAGTCGCACGTCCACATAAAACACCATTAAAAGTAGACCCTGCTTTTTTTGCAAAACGTAAGGTTTCCTGAAACATTTCCGCACTAACACCTGCACTTAAGAAGATAAAGGGCAGCTGACTGATATTGCTTTGTTCTTGGAAATATTTACGGGCTTGGTCTTGTGTATATGCAATTTCCTTTTCAGCATATCCTTCTACATAAGTCATATTAACCGGTACTTCAACCTTTAACACATCCACTTTATAACGATCTTTTGAGAATTCCTTCATAGCACCATTTACTTTATGTGGTTTTTTTAGCGCAAACGCTTTACTTTTATTGTCTATATCAGAAGCATCATAAGTGATTAACTCTAAAAAGAAAGGAAGACCTTCAGCAATACATTCTGATCCAATACGTTCTATAAAAGCTTGCTTTTGTTCATTGATTTCAACTGCTTCATCAACATCGTAATAAAGTAAAAACTTACAAGCATCTGCTCCTTTCTCTTTGATTCTTTTAACAGACCAAGAAGGTAAAAGACGGGGCATACGACCTGGAATCTCTGGGTCATAACCGGTCTGTTCATAGGCTAATAATTCTCCTGCATGCGGGTCTTTTACCTTTGTTGCAGGTAATCCATATTCTGGATCCAATAAAATCGCCGAAGCATATGGTGTCAATTCTGAAGCAATGATTTCTTTGAAATCTTTCACCTGTTGATCCGTCACTTCTTGTGCTTGAAACTTACCCATCATCTTTTTCAATGCGCCTCGTTGATCAATTGCTAGAGCGCTGATAATATGATTTTCATCACATAATGATTTTAATACTTTCACTTACAAATCCCTCACTTACACTTTTTTTACTTGAATTTGATCAAACAATGCCTGGTAATTTTGCATATTCACTTGTCCAGTCACTTTTTCTTGGGCATTTAACATGCCTAATACATTACCGTGTTTTAATACCTTTTCATCATTTTGCTTAAAGTCTAAAGCTTGTGCTAGTCCTGCGACCGTAGCATCTCCTGAGCCTACAGGGTTTACTACTTCTACCGAAGGAATTTTTACTTGATAAAATGTATCGCAATGTTTAGCAAATACACCATCTGCACCCAAGGAAACTACAACCCATTCAACACCATTGAACAAAGGTGACAGTAAGGCTTCTTTTAAATCTGCAATTGTATTTTTTATATTTCTTCCCAGCAAAGCAGCTAGTTCTTCTCTATTAGGTTTAATCAATAAAGGTTTGGCTTGACCTTTTAAAACCTTTTGCAAAGCCCTTCCTGAGCAATCCAACACCACAGGTTTATGTTTCTTATGGCATAAATCTATCATGTCTTTATAATAATCATCAGATAAACCAGCAGGCAAACTTCCGGAAAAAGTTAGCATACTGGCTTGTTCAATAATCTGGTCGAAATGACTTAAAAATCCTTTTGCTTCATCATTAGTAATACTAGGTCCTTGTTCTAAAATTTCTGTCTGTTTTCCTTGATGTAATATAGCAATACAATTGCGAGTTTCTCCCTCAATCATAAAAAAACGATGATGAATTCCTTCATTGCTGAGTTTTTCTTGGATAAAAGCGCCAAAATGACCCCCAACTAGACCACTTGCTAGAGTATCTGCACCGCTTTGATATAATACTCTAGCAACATTCAATCCTTTTCCGCCTGCAGTTTTGGTAACATTTATCACACGATTGACAGTATCCAAATACAAAGTTTCCAAGGGATAAGAAATATCAATCGAAGGATTCATGGTAATAGAGATAATCAACCTTCCAACCTCCCCACACATTTTTATTAATCGTGATACTCTCCTTGTTCCCACTTTTCAATAAACTCATCAAAGAAATGAGGATCTTCTTGCTCGGGATGATTATTTTCTACATGATCGATTTTAGCAATCAACTGTTTATTTTCCTCTGTTTCTTTATATTCTGCTTTAAGAAAAGCTTCGATAACATCGCAAATCAAAAACTCCCCAGTAATTTTTCCCCCAAAACTTATCACATTAGCATTTAACTCTTCTTTTGAATATATTGCGCTTGCCATATCACGTACCAAAGCAGAACGAATACCAGGTACTTTATTTGCAGCATTAGCTATGCCCACACCTGTACCACAAATACATACGCCAAAATCCGCTTCACCACTAGCAACAGCTTCTCCTACTTTTTTCCCATAGATAGGGTAATGAGTGCGTGTAAAATCATAGGCACCTACATCTAATACTTCATAACCCTTGTCCTTTAAAAAATCTGAAACCGCAATTTTTGTGTCTGTCACAATATGATCGTTTCCTAATGCAATTTTCATAAATAAGTCCTTCTTTCTTTAAAAATGTTTATGCCATTTTATTGAGCATATCGACACGTATTTGATGTCTTCCACCATCATAGCTTGCATTCAAAAATTCTTTCACAATATTTTTTGCTAGATCTTTTCCTGTGATTTCAGCTCCGATTGTAATCAAACGACAATTATTATGTTCTCGCGTCATAAAAGCTGAACGTTCATCAGAAACTTCAGCAGAAACCATCCCTTTGACCTTTGTTGCCGTCATAAAACTTCCGGCACCATAAGCATCTATAGCAATGCCTAAACTATCTTCATTTTTTAACAAATCTTGCGCTACAGCTAAAGTAGACTCCACAAAATCTGTAGAGGCCTGTTCACTTTTATCAACTAGCTCATACCCTGCTTCCAATAAATAATCCTTAATATATTCTTTTAGTTCCATCCCTGCTGTATCTGAACCGATGACAACTCTCATTATATTTCCTCCTTCATACTATTTCTTAGTGCAGTTTCATAATAAAACATAAATAAACATTTTTCAACAAAAACAGTTTCAATATGTTTATTTAATTTTATTTTTTGTTGACAAACAAACAAAATAATTTATAATAAAAGTTGAAAGCGGTTGTATTCGAACATTAACAAACGAAAGAAGGGTATTGATGTCATTATTTGAAACTTTATTTACAACAGACCGTATATATATTTCAAATAAAACAACACAAAAGGAGGTATTTGCAGAAGTTCATCAGGATTTACTAAGACAAGATTGTGTAACAGAGGATTTTTTAGCGAATCTACTAGAAAGAGAGGCACATTATCCTACTGGCATTAGTTTAGCACCAATTGATCCTGAACTACCTAACATTGCTATTCCACACACAGAAAGTCAATTCGTTAAAACAAATGGAATAATCCCAATTAAGCTGACTAAGCCAGTGAACTTCCATAATATGATTGAACCAGAGGAAGAATTAGATGTTTTATTTCTATTTATGATTTTAAACCAAAACGGACAAGAACAAGCCGGGCTACTCGCTACAATTATGGATTTTATTAATTCATGCAAAAAAGATGAATTAATAAATTTTTTCCATACGAAAGATTCTATCGAATTATTCAATTTTTTAAAAAATAATTTTAAAGGAGTAATTACAAATGATTAAAATTTTAGCAGCTTGCGGTGCTGGTGTAAATTCTAGTCACCAAATCAAAAGTGCATTGGAAAATGAAATGAAAAATCGTGGTTATCAAGTAAAAGTTGATACTACCATGATCAAAGATGTCAATCAGGACAAATTGAAGAACTATGATATCTTTACCCAGATCGCCAATTCGAATTTAGGTTTTGACATTGATATTCCTGTAGTCGATGCTGGACCGATCCTTTATCGTATCCCTGCAATGGCTGAACCGGTATATCAAGAACTAGAAGATACAATCAAAAAACTTGATAAACAGTGATTAGACAGGGGGACATAGTATGAGTGCTATTATAGAAATAGCTAATAAAATATTTCAACCGCTGATTGACCTAGGCGCAGCACCGATGATGACCATTGTTTTAACCTTAATTGCTTTAGTCTTTAAGGTTAAACCCTCTCGGGCATTAGAAGGTGGATTAAAACTTGGGATTGCCATTACCGGAATCGGTGCAATTATTGATATGTTGACAAGTTCGTTTTCTCAAGCTATGGCAGATTTCGTCGCACGAACAGGACTTTCTTTAAATATTACCGATGTTGGTTGGGCGCCATTAGCAACAATTACCTGGGGTTCGCCTTACACACTTTATTTTCTATTAGTGCTAGTTATTGTAAATGTCATTATGCTTATATGGAAAAAAACAAATACATTAGATGTTGATATATTCGATGTTTGGCATTTAGCTTTTGTTGGTTTATTTGCTATTTGGTCGGGTGCAAATTTATTAATAGCTACAGCCTTAGTTGTTTTCATCGGTATTTTAAAAATTATCAATTCTGACCTGATGAAACCAACCTTCAACGATCTATTAGATGCACCTGAAAATAATCCGATGACCACGACCCATATGAACTATATGATGAATCCAATTATCATGGTCTTTGATAAAATTTTTGACAAAATATTTCCATGGTTGGATAAATATGATTTTGACGCAGCCAAATTAAATAATAAAGTTGGTTTTTGGGGTTCTAAATTTGCTATAGGTATTTACCTAGGTATATTCGTAGGTTTACTTGCTGGTCAAAATCCAACTGAAATCTTTGAATTAGCCTTCACGGCTGCAGTAAGTTTAGAATTATTTTCTCTTATTGGTCAGTGGTTTATTGATTCTATCGAACCCCTGTCACAAGGGATTACTGATTTTGCTTCCAAGCGACTAAAAGGACGTACACTAAATATCGGACTTGATTGGCCTTTCTTGGCTGGTCGCGCTGAAATTTGGGCAGCAGCTAACATTTTAGCCCCGATTATGCTATTAGAAGCCGTAATACTTCCTGGAAATTACTTGTTACCATTAGGAGGTATCATAGCCATGGGGATTACCCCGGCATTACTTGTGGTAACCCGAGGTAGGATCATCCGTATGATCGTCATTGGCGCCATTGAATTACCCGTATTCTTATGGGCCGGCACCTTAGTAGCACCTTTTGTTACCAATATGGCTAAAAACATTGGTGCCTTTCCTGAAGGCGTTGCATCCAATCAATTGATCTCTCAAACAACTATGGAAGGACCAATGGAAAAATTCCTAGGTTATCTTGTTGGGAATGCTTCCCAAGGAGAGATCGAATTTATTATTTATGCAGTCCTAGCACTTATTGCTTACTTATTAATATTTATGTGGTATCGTCGTGAAATGAATAAACGAAACGCAGCTTATGCAGCTGCAAAAAACGAAAATTAAAAATAATTAAAACGCCCGGTCTTTTGGCATATATGTCAAAAGACCGGGCGTTTTATTTGTATTGAAGAAGTTCAAACAATAACTTGTACCTCTTTTTCCACTTTCTGATACATGTCGTAATCATCTTGATTCATTACCACGGCTGTAACATCACTTAGATTATAATAAGTATAAAAATCTTCTTTTTCCACTTTTGATGAATCAATTAGCAAATACCGATTCACCGAGTTATCTAAAGCAATCGCTTGTGTCTGACCTTCTTCTATTGTCGCAGTCATAATTTCATTACCTTTGACTGCATTAGAACTGAAAAAAGCGCGATGAAAATGCATATCTTGTAATGCTTTATTTGTTATTTCTCCAAAAAAGGCTTTCGTTAATTCTCGCATTTCTCCACCTAGCAAATAAACCTTAATATTACCCTTTTTTTGTCTTAAGGTCTGAAACACTGGTAGACAATTAGTCACTACACGCAAATTATCAAAGTTCATGATCTCAGCTAACAGTTCTATCGTTGTTCCCGGACCCAAATAGATTGTTTCATCTTCTTGGATCAACTTAAGCGCTTTTTGAGCTATTTCTTTTTTCTCACTTTTATTAATAATTTGTTTATCAGCATGTGATAATTCTTCTGGACGATATACATTCAAAGTCTGTGCGCCACCGTGAACCCTCTTTAAACGACCCGCCTTTTCCAATTCAGTCAAGTCCCTACGCACAGTCATATCAGAAACACCCAACCTATCCACAATATCATTTACTTTAATCACTCTTTTTTGATCTACTAAAGCAACAATTGCATCTAAACGTTCTTCTTTTAACATTACTTTACTCCTCACGTTTTCCCTTTAATTTATATTCTACAAAAACAAACAAAAATTGAAAACAAAAATAAACATTTTTAGAACAAATTTACATAATTATTGACAAATATTTATTCATTGCATACTATACTAGAAAAGTACAGAGTAAGGAGTATCTTAATGACTATACGAACTTTACAACAAAATGATAATGAACAATTGGCTTTATTGATCCAAACTTCTTTAGCTTCTTTAGGTCTGGATAAAGCAGGTACAGCTTATTATGATCCACAATTAAAGTATTTATCTTCTTATTATGAGCAGCTTACAGATGCTTGCTACTGGGTAATCGAACATCAAAATAAAATTATTGGCGGCGTTGGTATTGCACCACTAGAGGCGATGCCTAAAGTTTGTGAGTTACAAAAATTATATGTAGATAGGAACTTTCAAGGACAAGGCCTATCTAAAGCGTTAATGGATACCGCATTAGACTATGCATATAAACACTATGAAGCTTGTTATCTTGAAACACATACAACATTAACAAACGCTTGGCATTTATATGAAAAATATGGATTTGAACAATTAAAACAACCCTTAATTAATAGTGAGCATAGCGCTATGGATCTTTGGTATTATAAAGAATTAAACTGATACACCTTTTTGGTTACCTTATCTCTTCTTACAAAATATTTGAGCTATTTTTCTTCTAATTTGTCTAACCATTCAGTAATATATATGCTGATTTTTGTTTGCTGTGCCTTTTTTGAAATTGTCGCGCTAGAATCACCCTTTTGTGCACCATACATTCCAAAACCGGCATGATTCCCTCCTCTTATTTCAGTATAGTCGGTTTTCTCTGGTAAGTAGTTCTTCCCCTTTTGATATTGTTCCCAGTTTAGCACCCCATCTTTTGAAGCAGTAATAGAAAGGACAGGTAAATCTGTACCTTGCAAACTTCCTTTTTCATCCGGATAGCTTGCTAAAAAAATCATACCTGCTACTTCTTTTGGATGTTCTGCTACAAAGCGACTAGCAATTACTCCGCCAAGGGAATGTCCGGCTAAGATAAAAGACTGGTTTGGGTGATCATCAATGATTGGTTGTGCTGCATTTTTCGAAAAAACAGCTAGATTTAAGGGCATATGTAATATATAGACGTTATAGCCCGATGAGGCAAGCTGTGAGGCCCAATCACTGTAGCTTTCCGGCCCAACAAAAGCGCCAGGATAAAAGATAATATTTATTGCTTTTGACTGTTCAGTTGAATAAAGATCATAATTTCTTTTATTTATCGCTTGTTCACTTTGTTCCTGAGCAGCTTTACTAGCTGTATATGTACTTTGATCTATATAAATAACACCGATGCCAAATAAAATAAATATGGTAAGTAAAATAGTTGCAGCTATTTTTTTAGGCAAAGTCCATTTTTTCATTTCTCTTTCCTCATTTCACTAACTTTATCTTAATACTATAAATATGATACATCGGCCAAGTCAGAACATAGCTAATTAATATCAGAAAAAAGCACCAGCAACTTGCTGGTGCTTTAAGAATATTAAATTCTTTATTCTATTTATATTTGAACCAAGTTAAACCCAAAATTCTCTGTAAACATTGATATAATAAAGAATTGATTAACGTTTTGAGAATTGTGGTGATTTACGAGCTTTCTTGTGGCCTGCTTTTTTACGCTCTACCATACGTGCATCACGAGTCAGTAACCCAGCACGTTTCAAAGCTAAACGAAAGTCAGGATCTACTTCTAAAAGAGCTCTAGCAATACCATGACGGATTGCACCAGCTTGTCCTGCATAACCACCACCGTCGACATTTACAAAAGCATCATATGTGCCATTTGTTTCAGTAACGCCGAAAGGTTGGTTAATTACTTCACGCAAGTCAGCATGTGGAATATAATCTTCAACATTTTTTTTATTTACAGTAACTTGACCAGTTCCTGGTACTAAGCGTACACGGGCAACTGCATTTTTACGACGGCCGGTGCCGATATATTGTGCTTGTGCCAATAAAATTTCCTCCTATTAGATTAAGTTTGTAATGTCCAATACTTCTGGTTTTTGAGCAGCATGTGGATGAGTTGCTTCACCATAAACATGTAACTTCATTCCTTGAGCGCGGCCTAAAGAATTTTTAGGAAGCATACCCTTCACAGAAGTTTCAATCAAACGACGAGAATTCTTAGCACGCATTTCACCAGCTGTAGTTGATGTTAAACCACCTGGATAATGAGAATGACGGTAATATTTTTTATCAGTCGCTTTATTTCCTGTTAATTTCACTTTATCTGCATTAATTACAATAACATTATCACCTGTGTCCACATGAGGTGTATAAGTTGGTTTATCTTTTCCGCGAAGGATTGATGCTGTTACAGTAGAAAGACGTCCCAAAGGAACATCAGTTGCATCAATTACATACCATTTGCGATCTACTTCGCTTGCTTTAGCCATATATGTTGTACGCAAGATTTTTTCCTCCAATTCAATTTCGAATGTTTGACATACACTTGAGTTTCCGGGGCTCTCGTGGGGCAAACAATACCATTTAATATAATACCTATAAAAGAGCTCAAAGTCAATGTTTTTCTCTCAATAATAAGAAAAAATTGTAAATAAAGAAAAGAAACCTACGACAAACAGTCATAGGTTTCGAAAAAAATGATTTTTATAAAGTTTATTAACTATTCTGGATCATTACCTGGAGCATAACCAAGATGTGCTTGTATCATCCAAATATTCTTTTCAATATCTGTCTTATGCGCAATAAAGATATCTTGAGTACTATCGTCGCCTTCTTCACCAGAAATTTCAATCCCTTTTTGGTAAAGGTCAGCTAAATAACGATAACCAGATACTAAAGTTTCTAGTCTTTCAGACATTGAACGATCCCACGTACCGATTTCGTCTTTGATACCAGTATGATCTGCAAACTCTTGAAGTGTTGAGTAAGGTGAACCATCTAATGCAACCAAACGTTCTGCGATAACGTCTAATTGGTCATTGATTTCGTCCATATAGTCATCCATCATCGGATGCAATGTTAAAAATCCTGGGCCTCTCATATACCAATGAGCTTGATGAATAACTGCTGCAAACTGACTTAAATCGGCTACCAATTGATTCAATGTTTCTTTTGTTCTTCCGAACTTCATTTATAATTCCTCCTTCTTTCTCAGTATCCTAAGCATAATATGAACTAATAAAAAAGTAAAATAGATTCCATTATTTGAGAAAGATTCTCAAATAACAACCTTATAAAATAATGAAAATACTGTTTTTTTGCGTAATTATAATTAGAAAAGAAAGGAAGGAAAAAATATATGATCTATTTTTTATTGGGAAGCTGTCTAGGTTCTTTTTTATGCGTCATTGCTGAACGTATACCTATTAAACAACCGTTTATTATAAGCAGATCACACTGTGTACATTGTAAGCGAACGTTAAAATTTTGGGAAATGATTCCAATCTTCTCATTTCTATTACTAAACTTTCGCTGCAGAACGTGTCATAAAAAGATTCCAATAACTTACTTTGTCACTGAAATCTTATATGGCCTTATTTTGGTATTTAGTTTTAAACAATCAACGATAATAGAATGTATTATCACTTTATACTGGCTAACAATTGCTTTATTACTTTCATTGACTGACGTCTATTACTTAATTATCGAACCAAAAATTTTTTATCCAACACACTTTATTTTAATTGCTTTATTGCTATACTCCCATGCTCATTTTTATTGGGAAAGTCTCTTACTTTATTTATTTATCTACATCATTATCACTTTATTTTTGAGAAATTCGATGGGGATGGGCGACTTACTTTTACTCTTATTTTGGGTACCCTGGCTTACGCCCCTTGAAGTATCGCAACTCTTATTTTTTGCTAGTTTTACTACTCTGATAACTTATTGGTTTATTTCTATTACAACTTCACACGAAATAAAAAGGTTAAAACTACCTTTTGTTCCCTTTTTAAGTTTGAGTCTATTTATTATCCATTTTTTATAATAAATGACATTTGCTTTTTAAAACAAAAAAAAGCTGACGAAATCTCGTCAGCTTTTAAACTTTATTCTACATACTTACTGCAAAATCTGGTGTGAAGTATTGTGTATCTCCAACTTTAACAGTATCACCTGGTTTTGGTGCATGGATGAATGAACTTCCACCCATAGAAATTGCTACGTGATAAGTGCTTCCTTTAGAACCCCAGAATAACAAATCACCTGGTTTTGCTTGGCTAGCAGAAATTTGAGGGCCAGCATTTTCTTGCGGTACAGTGTAACCACCAATATCTTTACCTGTTACTTGTTTATAAACATATTGTGTAAAGCCTGAACAGTCAAATCCGTCTGGTGTTCTTCCACCCCACACATACGGTGTGCCCATATGTTTTTGTGCTTCAGCCAAAATTGCTGAACTATCAGCGTTTGCTGAAGGTTCTGGAGTTTTTTCAGTCTCTTCTTTTGGTTGTGACACATCTGTTGGTTGAGAATCTTCTTGATTTCCAGAATTACCTTGATTATCGTTATTAGGAGTTTCTGGTTCAGAACTTTCTGGTGCTTCTGGTTGAATATTTTCTTCAACCGGCGTAGAAGTTTCTGGTTCTTCTGCTACTTCTTCAGAAGTTTCAGTAGTTTCTGGTTCTTCTACTTCGCTTGATTCAGCTGGTACTTCTGCTTCTTCACTTTCTTCTGTTGTTGTTTCCTCTGTTGCTTCTGGTTCTTCTGCTACTTCTTCAGAAGTTTCAGTAGTCTCTGGTTCTTCTACTTCGCTTGACTCAGCTGGTACTTCTGCTTCTTCACTTTCTTCTGTTGTTGTTTCCTCTGTTGCTTCTGGTTCTTC
>FLSG01003568.1_pt1 | contig 29095 bp, 32 predicted proteins | sample 1550511 | NCBI WGS metagenome assembly FLSG01 (sample SAMEA4031768, study PRJEB14383) | metagenome | biome: human; feature: oral; material: saliva | place: Philippines | collected 2014
TCTTATTCGATACTTGGTTTTCCAGTCCCAAAATGTTCCAACAGATCCGTGACCTGAAATGCCACTGCGTAGCGATGGTCAAACGTAGTCAAAAGATCTACTACCGTTATCAAGGCCAAAAGATGGATGTCAAAGAAATCTTCAAACGAAATAAAAAGCGCCGCGGTCGTTCTCGCTATCTTTTGAGTGTCCAAGTAGAAGCTGTCGTAGAAGGGAAAATCCTTCCCATTAAGTTGGTATATATTCGCAATCGCAATAAACGAAACGACTATTTGGTCTTAGCTTCGACCGATATCGATCTGACCGAAGACGAGATCATTCAGCTCTATGCTAGACGCTGGTCGGTGGAAGTCTACTTCAAGATGTGCAAACAATACTTAAAATTAGCCAAGTACCAAGGGATTTCTTATGACGGGATCTTTGCGCATACGACACTGGTAGCTATCGGTTATATGATCCTAGCGGTGCAAGAACGTGAAAGTAAAGACGACCGAACGCTTGGCGAGTTATTTTATCTTCTCATTGATGAGCTTTCTGAGCTTTCTGTATCGGAAGCCATTCTGCAATTACTCGTTTTATTCCAAGAAGCTTTTGCGGATGAATATGTTTTGGATGAAGCCGTATTAAATAACATTATCGAACAGTTCCTTGAAAAACTACCTTCCTCTATACAAAAACAGCTCAAGCAAGCAGGTTGAAGTTAATTTTGTGCATGAGATCCTTGGTATACCAAGGGATACGTATCGAAAAGTAGGTTTCAAGTTTTAGTTACAATATAAAAAAGTGGCCCTAGTGCATTTCCCCCAGCTGCAAGTCCCATAGCAATTGATAATAAAACAGGTATGATAATTCCTTGAATAATTGAATCTCCAATACCCGCAACAGGTCCCATTAGCGTCGTTTTAATATTAGTCGGCATTTCCTCAGGTACATCTCCACCAACTGCAATTTCTTCTTCTAAAGAAGTGATAATACCGGTGATTAATTGTCCCGCTTGTGGTTCTGTATTAAAAAACATTGAATGCCTGACTAACAACGCTCTCTTTTTATCTGGTTGATCGTGATAATATTTTTTAGCAAAAGGTAAATAAGAATAAGCCCAAGCATGTGCTTGTAATTTTTCATAACTCATCGAAGAAAGATGGGTAAAACCAAAGCGAGCCCAAATTTGACGTAATTCTCTTTTTGTTAACCTATTTTCACTATTTTCCATCAGACTTTCTCTCCTTTCATTAAAATAGATCCTCATCTTCGTATACATCACTATCTGTAGTTGATGAAGCAGCTGTATTATCGGTAGCAGTTGTTTTCTTCCCGGCCGCTAAGTAAACAATATAAGCGACTAATGCTGCCAAAAACACAACCGCAATCATACTTAAATCCGCAAACGCTATTAATACAAATCCAACGAAAAAGAAAATCAATTGAATCTTTTCTTTGATCACAATATTCATCAGCATGGCAATCCCAAGCGCAGGTAAAACACCGCCAAGAACAGAAATGATATCTGTGATCGTTTGTGGAACGCTGGAAAGCAACCAATCGACTAGTCCTCTGCCAAAATAAATAGCTAATGAGACTGGAATCGCACGTACTAGAAAGGTTGTGATTTGTGGCAATACCAAATGATTCATCACAATTCCTCTATCATCATTTATTTCCGCTGCCGTTTGAGCACGTCTATTCCAAAACGAGTAAAGTGCCATCCTTGTATTATAAAAAATGAGTCCAAAAGTTTGACCAATCAGGATGGCTAGAGTTACAGCTACAGCTGGATCTTTAGTTGTTGCTAATGCTAAGCCGATCCCTCCAGGTAATTTCACTGTTTGTTGCTCCTCCTGTAGATAAATTAGCAATGAAAACTGCTTGAACTGCTAGACCGCATAAAACACCCGCTTGAACGTCGCCGAAAACAAGTCCAACTAAAAGTCCTGCGACCAGTGGACGACCCACAATATAAAAACCTCCGCTAACTCCAAATAACCAAGGTGTTTCAACAGCGCCAAGATAACAAAAAATTCCAGTAAGAATGGCAGGAAATAATAATTGTACATCCAATGTAATCGCTCCTTTTTGTAATTAGCTAGCATCATATTTTGCTTTCATAGTTTTCCAAGTTCTTGGTTCGTCATCTGGTAATAATTGAAATTCAATGTTAACCCCTTGCTTGTTCATATACTCAAAAGCTTTGTAATCTTCATCATTGATTGCCACAGCCCTTCCTAATACTTTCGCTCCTTCACGACTCCTCATTGGCCCTACATTTAACGTTGATCCAAAGTCAGCACCTAACTCTACTAATTTAGCAAAATACTGAGGCGAATTGCTGATCAAAAAAAAGCTTTTATTTGATACTTGGCCTTTTGAAACGCCTTCTACACCTTGCTTAACATCATAAATTCCGATTTTTAAGTTTCCAGCAGCAGACTTTAAAACTTTTTCCTGAGCTCATCTTTTACTACATCATCGCTTATTACTAAAATCCCTTGGACCGGCACGACTCTACTCCATCTGGTTGTTGTCTGACCATGAATAATCCGATCGTCTACTCTTGCTAAGGTAATTGCCATTTTAACTACTCCTTTCTAAATATTTCGTTCTTACAATAGTATTCGTATGTGTTAAATAAAAAATCCTCCCTCCTTAACAAAATCAGGATTTATTAAGTAATCCATTTTATAATGCTTTAATAACTAGTCTGTAAATAAATCGCTTTCATTTTATTTTATATCCTTTATTAGTTTGTTTAATTTGAATTAATTCTTATTGTTAATAATTAGTCTTATTGTTATTACAATATATTATATTCGTAATAACAATGGATGTCACTAGATTATATTGCATATTTCGATAATACAATTCATAAAAAAGTACGGAATAAGTTTAAAAAATAATGCACCCCTATCTTCTTTTTTCTCTTTCATTTTAAATGTAATAAAGAAATAGCTTTTACAGCAACTGTTGTAAAAGCTATTTCTTTCTGTACTAATTATATAAATATTTTTTTATTACCAAATGCCTAATACTTGTTGCATCAAAAGACTAACCAACATAATACTTACCCAGCAACTAAAGCCAAGCAAAATAGGTTTGCCGCCACTTTTAACTAACTGCACCAAATTAGTATTTAAACCTACTGCTGTAAGTGCCATTGTAATACAGAACTTACTCAATGTTGTTAAAAAATCAACAATATTTTCATTGAGTTGAAAAACCGTACTAAAAATCGCCGCTAGTAAGAAAAAGAGAATAAACCAAGGAAATGTTTCTGACATCCGAACGGAAACTGCGCTACTTTTTTTCGAACGATAAAAGGCCAAGATTAAGGTAATAGGAATAATCGCCAGTGTTCTAGTTAGTTTAACAATCGTCGCATAATTTAAAGCCACATCACTGGCATGACTGACTGCCCAGGTTTGCCCAGCAGCCACTACCGAAGAAGTGTCATTGATTGCCGTTCCTGCCCACATCCCAAAACCAATATCATTCATCCCTAAGATATTTCCAAAGATAGGAAATAAGAAAGCCGCTAATACATTAAACAAAAAAATAACAGAAATAGATGTCGCGATATCTTCTCCTTTGGCTTTAATCACAGGAGCGGTTGCCGCAATCGCAGAACCGCCACAAATGGAAGAACCTACACCTACTAAAATAGAAACATCGGTCGGAACTTTTAACCATTTACTGATAAAATAAGAAACAATGAGTGCTGTAGCTATAGTAGTAATAATAATGAGTAAGGATTGGCTCCCTACCGCAAAAATTTGAAAAAGATTCATACTAAAGCCCAATAAAACGATCGCATATTGCAGAATTTTTTTAGAAGTAAAAGCAATGCCTGGTTCAAACATCTGCTTTCGTGGAAATAAAGCAATAATCAACCCTAAAAGGATACCAAAAACAGGACCTCCTATAATGGAAAAGCGTTGTCCTAAGAAAGTGGCGATTAATGCAATAAAAAAAGATAACAAAATTCCCTGATAATTTTTCTTTACAAAACTCATTTTTTAATCTCCTTGTTAATATCGTTAAAAATATATTATCATACTACTTATATAACAAAAAATTATTTATTATTATATGTACATAAAAATATGTTATGACAAAGGAGAAAAACATGCTTGATTTTAGAACACGTACTTTCTTAACCGTGTGTAAATATATGAATTACACTAAAGCAGCTGAAAAACTATGTATTACTCAACCTGCAGTTTCCCAGCATATTAAATTTTTAGAAACAGACTATAAAGCAAAGCTTTTTTACTATGAAGGAAAAAAATTAGCATTAACACCTGCAGGAGAATTATTTTATAAAAAACTTTCAACAATTGCTTATGATGACCAAACTTTAAGAAAAAGAATGTTACAAGATAACAAGTCTATCATGCATTTAAACTTTGGCGCTACTCGCACGATTGGTGAATTTTATTTAGCGGATAAGTTAACTCAATTTTTAAACGAAAACCCTAGTATGCAATTATCGTTGATTATAGAAAATACTGCTTATCTCTTAGATAAATTACAAAGGGGTGAAATTGACTTTGCTTTATTAGAAGGATATTTCCCAAAATCTGAATATAGTTTCCTACCATATGCACGAGAAGAATACATCTGCGTCGCAACACCAGATTACCCTTTCAAACAAACACCACATTTACTGGAAGATTTGTTAACTGAAAGATTGATCATTAGAGAAAAAGGTTCAGGCACGCGGGCAATTTTAGAAAAGAACTTAGAAAATCAAAACTTCGTATTAAGTGATTTTAAACAACTGATTGAAATAGGAAATATTCACGTTTTAAAAAAACTGGTTATAAACAATCTTGGGATTACAACGCTCTATAAAACCGCAGTCACTCAAGAGCTGGCTGATAATCAATTATGCAGAATCGAGATCGAAGACTTACAAAAAACCCATGATTTTTATTTTGTTTGGCGTAAAGACAGTGTCTTTTCGGATCTCTATAAGCAAATTGTCCATTTTTTTTAGAAAGTTTTCTTATACTAAAAAAGCAAAGAAGCGTCAGTACTTCTTTGCTTTTTAGTAAATTCTATCTATTAAATGAAAATTTCAGTTTATTTCGTAATACTTATTCTTCCTTCTTCCCGGCTAAACCTGAAGCCGCAATATCTTTATCTCCGTGTCCTTCTTCTAGCGCACGTTGGAAACGTTGTAAGCCCGCAGCTGTGATATCAATTTGCAAGTCTTCGTCTTCCATAGCATCTACAATTAATTGCGCGTCTTTTACCGCATTTTTAACTGCAAAGCTAGCGGTATAATCATCATTTAAAATCGCTTTGCCTTTTTGTTGGAAATAAGGTGTATCCATAGGGCCACCAGTAATCACGTCCATGACAAGTTGCGGATCCACTCCTAGCTCTTTTGCGATTGTTAAACTTTCAGCTACACCGTGCGTTAAAGCAAATACCCAACTATTTAATGCTAGTTTCAAGCGACTACTTTTTCCTGCTTCTTCAGAAACCCAGATCGTCTTTTTACCAATAACATCAAAAATAGGTGTAAGAACTTCTTTATATTCGCTAGGTCCTGAAGGCATAACCGTCAATTCACCACTTTCAGCTGGCGCTTTAGTCCCTTGTACAGGTGCATCGAAAAAAGTTAACTCGTGTTTTTCGGCAAATTGAATTAACTCATCTATTTTTTTGCCCACTGTCGTCATTTGAATCCAGATAGCATCTTTAGATAAATTTTCTTGCGCTGAGTTCATGGCTTCTAAAACAGTTGGCGCATCTTTTAAAACCGTGAGTACAGCATCTGTATCCTTGACCGCTTCTTGCGGCGTATCATAAACGCTTAGGCCATCTGGTATTAGTTTTTCAGCTTTAGCTCGTGTTCGATTCCATACATGTACAGCAAAACCACTTTTGGCTAAATTGCTAGCCATAGGTCCTCCCATAATACCTGTACCTAATACTGCGATTGTTTTCATTTCTTTTTGTTGAACCATTTATATGCCTCCAATATAAAGTTAAATTTGTCTCTACCTTAACGTTATAATAGTCAGCAACTAAAGCGCAAACATCATGTTTGCTTTATTTATCTTCTGTAAGGTGTAATTTCGTACCTACCAACTCAATACTTGGTTCATCTCTAAAACGTTGCAAAACTTGCCTGTTCAACATCGTTTTTGTAGCCGTTCCTTCAAAACGTACTTTTACGGATGGAAAATAGCGGCTACCTAAAAAAACATGCAATTTATTCCGGCATTTTCGAAATAAATTACATGTTTTAACTGTTTACACTTATTGATTCTTCATCAAAGTAAATGACTGTTTCAATGTCGCAAGTAGTCCTTTATCATTATAAACTAAAACATTTGATTTATACATCTTAGCTGAAGCCATTGTCAATAGAACTGTCGAAACGACTAAGATACCTAATGAAATCATCGCATCTTGTATACTAGCCGTTTCATTAGCCAATCGAATAGGCATTAGATAAGAAGATAGAAATGGGATATAAGAAGTAATACGGATGATAATATTGCTTGGATCAAAGGACGCTAAAGAGATCCCTAGTAAGTAACCGATTAAAGACAAATAAGTTACAGGTAAAATCACTTTAGATGTATCTTCTGTCTTTGTGACTAATGAGCCGCAAAGTGCAGCCAAAACTGCATAGATAAATACTCCCAAAACTAAGAAAACTAAAGTAAACAGCAAGAAAGTTCCAAAGATCCCTTGCAAGGAAATCGAGTCTATAAAGTTTTTAATCACATCAATATCTTTTACCCATTGGTAACTAATCGCAAAAGCTGCAGCGTAAACAACCATCTGTGTTACAGCCACAAGTAGTATTCCTAAAAGTTTGCCGTAAAAGTGGACTTGCGCACGAGTACTGGACAAAATAACCTCCATAATTCGGGTCCCTTTTTCTGAGGCAATTTCTTGCGAGATAATTCCTGCATAAGTGATAATAAAGACGAAGAGAATAATTGTCGAAGCAAAACTAATAGCATAGTTGAAGTCCTCATCGTCTCCACCCATCTCCATCTCTTCTGCGTCGTTGAAATTAACAGATTGTTGTTCAAAACTTGCTGGTTGATTTAAGCTATCAACTTCCTCTGTTGTCAGACCTAACTCTTGGGCTCGCATATTCGTTTGTATCGTATTAAGTGTTTGTTGTAAGGTTAGCTCAACTGACTGTCCCATATTCGATTCGCTATATAATGTACCATTTAGCTGATTATTATCTTCTATATCTACAACAAACAAAGCGTCAATTTTTTCATCCGATAAATCTTTTTCTCCCGCCGATTGAGAATCGATGACTTGAAATTCATAGTCCTCAGGTGCACCCTCACTCATGCTTTCAGCCAACTCTGTTGAAGAAGAAGTGATACCAATCGTATCAACCTCACCACTTTGACTTCCAAAATAGCCGGCCACATAAACAATTCCTCCTAAGATAAAAGGAACAAGCAACATAATTAAAAATGAAATGGAGCGAACATTTTTCTTATAAACATCAGCGGCAATAACCCAAAATTTATTCATGGTCCTCACCTGCTTTCATCTTAAATATTTCTTCTAGTGTTGGTGGTTGCTGATTAAACATTGGAATATAACCTTGTGCTGTCGCTTGTTCAAAAATGGTTTTACCTGCTTCTGGATTTTCTAATGTGATTTCCAAATAACGATGATCTTGTACTGTAACACTTGAAACATCAGGTATTTGAGCCACTTCATCTTTTGTAAGACCTGCTTCTAAGAAGACTTTGGTACGCCCAAATTTCTCACGAATTTCGTGAACCTCTCCTTGTAAAACAGTTTTCCCATTGTTTAACATAATTAAATGGTCACATATCTTTTCCACATTATCCATATTATGACTGGAAAATATGACACAAGAACCTTTTTCTTTGAGCTCCATAATGCCGTCTTTCAGTAACTCTACATTTACTGGATCTAAGCCACTAAAAGGCTCATCCAAGATAATAAGCTCTGGTTCATGAATGAGCGTCGCAATCAATTGAATTTTTTGTTGATTTCCTTTAGATAAAGTTTTTACTTTATCTGTCTTTTTACCTTTCACCTGAAATTTATCCATCCATTCGTCAATCTTAGGAACAATTTCTTTTTTGCTTCTTCCTCTTAATCGCGCAAAATAGATCAATTGATCTTGTACTGTAATACGCGGGTACAAGCCACGCTCTTCGGGTAAATACCCGATAATATTGTACTCTTTTGCACTTAATGAATGTCCCTTCCATAAAATTTCGCCTTGATCTGCTTGTAAAAAATCAAGAATTAAACGAAATGTAGTTGTTTTTCCCGCACCATTTTGTCCAATCAATCCCATAATTTGTCCTTCATTAATAGAAAAGGTTAAGTCGTCTAAGGCTTTGTAATCGCCAAAGGATTTTGACAAATTTTTTACTTCTAACACTTTTCTCACTCCTTTTACAGTTTTTCTTTCAAGTCCCCTTTTACAACAATCGTGTCATTTAATGTTACCTTACCTTATAACAAATCGCAATTGGTTATAGGTAATTTTGTTATTTTAATATAAAAAAAGGATCACTAACAGTTATAGATGTTAGTGATCCTTAAGTAGTTATTTCTTATTCGTTTATTTTATTTAATGCCGATCATTTCATCTAGCCATTCTACCGCTAAAGGAAACCAACGAGACATATGATGATCGACTCGTCCATCATTTACAACCCCTGTCCACTTATTTGCCAGAGCCATTCCATGATTACCTGTACTAAATTCATGCACTTCAAATGGTACACTATTTTGTGCCAAAGCCTGCGTGTAGACATCAATATGTTCTAAAAACGGCGTTAGTCCATCATTCATCGCACCCCATACAAAAGTTGGCGGCGTATTAGGTGAAACTAGCTTTGAAACATCAGTGCTTTGAACACCCATCTTTTCATCCAAAGTAGGCTTGATCACTGGATAACCGAGCAAAGCAAATTTCGCTTGCGTATCTATTTGGTTAGAGTAATCAGCAGCAAGTTGCCCCCCGGCAGAAAAACCAATGATTCCTAACTTATTTAAATCTACTTTTAACTGATCAGCATGTTTTTTTATATAATCAAAAGCCTCTACAATGGCTTCTTTAGCTTTGGCATAACTTTTTTGTTCTTCCGTCGGATAATTTACGACAAAAGATTGAAAGGCTTGCGTCGCAAATTGCAACGCAACTCGTTCAGTATCGCGTTCGCGTAATTGTTTATAACTTCCACCACCGACAACGACAATACCAGGCAAAACAATATCAGTATTGCTTTGATAAATGTCTAACGACGAATGGTTTGTTGTATCAAGCTGAATATTTTGAAAGTTCATTTAGTATCACCTCAAGTAATTGTTATTTATATATTAAGCTTACTAAATGAATTTATTGACCGCAAATATTCTAACTTCCTTCTATTTTGAAGAAAACTATAAACGAGGCTAAGTATAAAAATGTCACAGCTTTTATTAATATTTTTTGTACACAAAAAAATCCAGCAAACAAAAATGTAAAAATTGTTTACTGGACGTGTAGTTAATATAGTTAAATCGCTGTTATGCTAATGATTCACTTTTTCTACAATAGCATCCTCTAACGTTTTTGAGAAATTAAGAGAGTGCTTCTTACCTAAATCATCTGCCCATTTAGGGATCGTTAGAGTTTTTTTAACAGGGTTTTGTGAACCTAAATAGTTATTTATGTCTACATATATCAACGTAACAAAAGACTTTTCTGGATCATATTCCAATTGGAAATCATCATCATTTTTAAAAGGATTGTTTTCTTTTAAATCAAGTATATTGATATCTGAGGGCCTTGGAACATGATTCTGTGTATCAATCAAATCAGCAACAATGATCCCTAGATATTCTGAAGCCATCTCAAGTGCGTCTTGGATATTTTTCCCTTGGGTAGCGCTATTTTCAAAATCTGGAAAATTAACAAAATATTTTGCTTGAGCTGCAGCGTCGTAATAAAATAAAGCAGGATAAACGATTAACATCATTGCATGCTCCTTTCGTCAGTAGCAAGTGGGCTAACAAAACCCAGCTTGCTTTAAAATTCCTCTTTCGGTATATTCGTTCAACTCACCATGAGGAATAATGATTGGACGACTATTTGATTTGCACATTTTAACATGTGATCCCTTTCCTTGTTTAGGAACAATTGTCCAACCATTTTTGGTCAGATATTTGACCATTTGTTTTTATGTCATCGGCATGTGCACTATACCTCCTGACAACCATATATTAACACGTACAACACGTATCAACAATAAAAACATTCATAATTGAAACTAACTTAGTTTCTCCACTTTCTTTATTATTGCCCCCATGGCAATTCTGTTGAGAGTTTAGCAGCAAATTCTTTATATTCACTACGCTCAGCAAGTCGTTGCCTCCTTCTTTTTTCATAATCACGACAAATTAATTTTTCTTCTTCTGTTTCTGGGAAAACTCCTGGTACTGTAAATTCTTTTTCTTCATTCATATGAGAAGGAACAGCAACAAATGTCGTAAAGCAAGTTGCTGCTAGATAGCGCTCACCTGTTACCAGATTTTCTCCGATAACTTTTACAAAAACTTCCATAGATTTGTGATGTGTGCCTGAAACATAAGACTCTACACAAACCGAATGATTATTTTCCAATGGTTTTAAAAAATTCATTTGATCAATAGATGCTGTCACAGCTCCTCGTCTACAATGTCTGGTAATTGAAATTGATGACGCATCATCAATAAAGGTCATTAATTTCCCACCAAATAAAGCGCCAAAAGGATTCAAATCTGAAGGAAAGATCCGATGAGTTTGGACCACTTTTGATTCTCGACAATACCGAATTTCTTCCATGTTTTTCTACCTCTATTTCTAAGTTAATTCTTCTATTTTAACAATTAGCAAACAAATAATTATGGTTACTAAACAAATTTGTTCGAAAAATAAAGCTTTTCACACATAACTTCCCTTTATTATACCAAAAAAGAAGGGACATCTTCTAAACTTCCCTCTATTCTTTATAAAATGAAGGGACTTTTACATAACTTTCCTTCTTTTGTAGTAAAATGAAGGGAACTTTGAATGACTTCCCTTCTTTATTCCAAATAACTAACTTTTAAAAAATGTAATAGCATAATAAAAAATCACCGAGCTTCAAATAGCCGGTGATTTTTATTAAAATTTACGAAATCGTTCATAGCGTTCTTGAACTAGTTGAGTAGGATCTTTTTTCGCAAGATCTTTTAATTTCCAAGTTAAATCAGCTTTGACGCGACGTAAAATCGCTTCATCTGATACAGTTTCTCCTTTAAATGTTTCAGGAATTACCTGTTCAATGACATCCAAATCCTTTAACTCTTGAGCGGTGATCTTCATTAAATCAGCGGCTTCATCTGCTCGACTACTGTCTTTCCACAAAATTGAAGCAAAACCTTCTGGAGGTAAAACTGCATAAATAGAATTTTCCAACATCCAAACCTCATCAGCGACTGCCAGTGCTAGTGCACCGCCACTGCCGCCTTCGCCAATAATGGTAGCGATAATTGGAACGCTTAAATCAGCCATTTCGTATAAATTTTTAGCGATAGCTTCTCCTTCGCCACGTTCTTCAGCACTAATACCAGAATAAGCTCCAGAGGTATTAATAAAAGTTACAACCGGACGATTGAATTTTTCTGCTTGTTTCATCAAACGTAAGGCTTTTCGGTAACCTTCTGGATTAGCTGAGCCAAAATTACGTTTTAAATTTTCTGGTAAATTTTTTCCTTTTTGGATGCCAATTACGGTAACTGGTTTGCCATCTAATAAAGCAATACCACCTACCACAGCTTGATCATCTGCAAAGTACCGATCTCCATGAAATTCTTGAAAGTTATCAAAGATCTGTTCAATAAAATCTAGTGAAGTGAGGCGTTTTTGATCACGAGCTAGTTGAACGATCTCATGTGCAGACCTTTCCATCTTAACGCCACCCTTTCATTGTATGCATGTTTACCAGTTCGTAGATGCGCGTTTTTAAATCTTTACGTGCAACGATCTGGTCAATAAAACCATGTTCCAAAAGAAATTCTGCTCGTTGAAAATCTTCTGGTAGTTCTTGTTTAATCGCGTTTTCAATGACACGTCTACCTGCAAATCCAATCAAGGCTTGTGGTTCAGAGATAATAATATCTCCTTCCATCGCAAAACTTGCAGTGACGCCACCAGTGGTTGGATCTGTTAAAACGGTTAGGTAGAAAAGTCCGGCATTACTATGTTTTTTGACTGCTGCAGAGACCTTGGCCATCTGCATCAAAGAAAAAATTCCTTCTTGCATACGAGCGCCGCCTGAAGCGGTAAATAAAACCACTGGTAGTTGTTGTTCTGTCGCTTTTTCGAATAAACGGGTGATTTTTTCCCCCACGACCGTACCCATACTTGCCATAATAAAGTGAGAATCCATTATACCAAGCGCTACTTTTTCTCCGGATATGTCGGCAAGGCCAGTCATAACAGCTTCATGCAAATCGTTTTTTTCTTGCATCTTTTTGACTTTTTCTTTATAGCCAGGAAAATCAAGGGGGTCTTGGGTACTTATGTCTGTATCCCATTCTTCAAAAGTATCATCATCGGCGATCAGTGCTAAACGTTGGCTAGCACTGATTCGAAAGTTATATCCACAGTTAGGACAAACCTTTTCTTCACCAATTTCTTTAGTATATAGAATATGTTTGCAGCTTGGACATTTCGCCCACATGTCATCAGGTACAGTGGGTTCATTCATAGGTGTCGCATTTCGATTAGGATTGATTTTGATATAATCCTTTTTCTTTTTAAACAATGCCATTTGCTGCGCCTCCTAATCTTCAGGTGTCCAGTTTGGTAAAAATTCTTCTTGTAAAAAGGCAGTATTATAATCGCCAGAAAGTACCTTAGGATGACTGATCAAGTCTAACTGAAATTCAGCGTTAGTGACAATCCCTTCAGTCACAAGTTCACTTAATGCGCGCTGCATTTTCATCAACGCACCTAAACGTGTATCCGCATAGGCAATCACTTTAGCGATCATTGAATCATAGTAAGGCGGTATAGTATAACCTGAATACATCGCACTTTCTACACGAATACCCATTCCACCTGCTGGTAATAACAAATTTTCGATTTTTCCAGGTGAAGGAGCAAAGTTAAAGCTTGGATTTTCAGCATTAATACGACATTCAATCGCATGTCCGCTAAATCGCACATCTTTTTGTTCAATCGTCAATTCTTGACCACTAGCGATTTCCAATTGTTTTTTAACAATATCCACCCCTGTAACCATTTCAGTGATAGGATGTTCGACCTGAATACGAGTATTCATCTCCATGAAATAAAAATTGCCTTCTTCATCCATTAAAAATTCGATAGTCCCTGCATTGCAATAATCGACAGCTTGTGCTGCTTTAACAGCTGTCATCCCGATTTCTTGTCTTTTTTGCTCATCGATCACTACAGAAGGAGACTCTTCCATAACTTTCTGGTTATTACGTTGCAAAGAACAATCTCTTTCTCCTAAGTGTATCACATGACCAAAATTATCGGCGAGGATTTGAATTTCTATATGACGAGCAGGATAAACGATCTTTTCAATATACATTGAATCATCACCAAAGGCGGCTTTGGCTTCTTGTTGCGCCGAAGAAAAATGGTGGGGTAAATCTTCTTTATTATAAACTTTGCGAATTCCTTTTCCGCCACCACCTGCGGCAGCTTTTAACATAATTGGAAAGCCAACTTCATCAGCAATCTGAACGGCTTCTTCCACATCAGAAATGACACCTGGGCTTCCCGGCACAACCGGTACACCAGCTTCTCGCATCAATTTTCTAGCATTGATTTTATTTCCCATATCATCGATCGTTTTGCTTTTAGGTCCGATAAAAACGACATTCATCTCTTCACACATTGCAGCAAAACGAGCATTTTCAGAAAGAAAACCGAATCCTGGGTGGATTGCTTCCGCCTTAGTGACAATTGCTGCACTAAGGATTTGTTGAACGTTTAAATAAGAATCTGAAGAACGAGCGGGGCCAATACAAATCGCCTCATCCGCTAATTCTGCATGTAGTGCATCCTTATCAGCTTCTGAATAAACAGCAACTGTATGAATACCTAATTCACGACAAGCACGTATAATTCGTACCGCGATTTCACCACGGTTTGCAACTAAAATTTTTGAAAACATAATCCACCTATCCAATCATGAACGTTAATTCTGCTTCCGCCACTTTCTTTCCATCGACGCGAGCAACACCTTTACCCACACCAGCAGAAGATTTTACTTTCAAAAGTTCAACTTCTAGCATTAATGTATCACCGGGTGTTACTTTTTTACGGAATTTCGCTTTGTCAATTCCGCCAAAATAAGCAGTTTTTCCTCGAAACTGTTCTAAACTTAGTAAAGAAACAGCGCCCGCTTGTGCCATAGCTTCAATAATGAGTACACCTGGCATTACTGGTTCATGCGGAAAATGTCCTTGGAAAAAAGGTTCATTCACTGTAACATTTTTTTTAGCTACAATTCGTTCTCCTTCTTCGAGTTCTTCTATACGATCAATTAAAAGCATAGGAAAACGATGAGGAATAATTTCTTTGATCTCTTGAATATTCATTACTGACATATTTAGCCTTCTTTCACGCGGAACAAGGGTTGGTCAAACTCGACCACTTGTTCATTTTCTACTAATACTTCAACAATCTCACCGGACACATCACTCGTGATTTCATTCATTACTTTCATCGCTTCAACAATACAAACAACTTCTCCAGCTTCGATGTGATCGCCCACTTTTTTAAAGTCTTCTTTTTCTGGCGCAGGTCGCAAGTAAACCACACCTACAATTGGCGAAACAATATCAGTTCCTTCAATTGTTTCTTTGGCAGTTTCTGTTGTTTGCGCTTGAACAGATTGGACCGTTTGTTGGGTTGTTGTTTGTGCGCTAGCTGTTGGTTCTACCCTAGGCTCAGCCGCCTGCGTCTGTCCTGTATTATTTACTTGCCCAGCTTGGCTTCTTGCCGCTGCTGTTTTATTAAAGTATAGCTCAAAAGTTCCATCTTTTAAATCAAATTCTGTCAAAGTCGATTGATCAAAGATCGCAAGCAATTCTTTTAATTCTTCTTGTTGCATCTTTATGCCTCCCAACGTTTCATCAATAATACCGCATTATGGCCACCAAAGCCCATTGAATTGCTCAATACATATTCTAAGTTAGCATCAATACTTTGATTTTGCACCACATTTAAATCAATTTCCGGATCTTTTTCTTCAATATTAATACTAGCAGGAACAAATTGGTGTTGTAGTGCTAATAATGAAGCAACTGATTCAATACCACCGGCCGCTCCTAATAAGTGTCCAGTCATTGATTTTGTACTGCTAACATAAATATCTTTACCACGTTCACCTAATCCATAATGGATAGCTGTTGCTTCTGAAACATCATTAGCTGGCGTTGCTGTACCATGAGCATTAATATAGTCAATTTGTTCAGGTGCTATTTGTGCTTCTTCCATAGCCAATTTCATCGCTTTTCCAGCACCAGAACCATCCGGATTAGGTGCTGTCATATGGTAAGCATCACAATTTGCGCCATAGCCAACAACTTCACCTAAAATATTTGCCCCACGAGCTTGCGCATGTTCTAATGATTCCAGCAAAAGAACGCCTGCACCTTCGCCCATAACAAATCCAGAACGATTCGTATCAAATGGGGTTGAAGCATGATCTGGATCTTCATTACGGCTCAAAGCAGTTAAAGAAGCAAAACCAGCAATCCCAATTTCACAAATTGTTGATTCAGATCCACCCGCAAGCATCACATCTTGATAGCCGTGTTTGATATTGCGGAAAGCTTCTCCAATAGAGTTGTTACCAGAAGCACACGCTGTAACGGTAGATGTACAAATACCTCTAGCGCCCACGCGCATTGCAATATTTCCAGCAACCATGTTTACAATCGACATGGGCACAAACATTGGGGAAACTCGATCTGCCCCTTTTTCGTTCATACGTGTCACTTGTTCTTGGATTGTCGGTAATCCGCCGATACCTGAACCCACCATAACGCCAAAACGATCCATGTCCGTTTCCGCTGTATCTAGTTTTGCCATTTCAAGGGCATCAAGTGCAGCGTAAACGCCATAAAGTGAAAAAAGATCCATTCGTTTAGTATCTTTTTTCTTAAAATATTTTTCTCTAGGAAAATCTTTCACTTCACCGGCTACTGAAACACCAGTATCTTCTGCATCAAACTTTGTAATTTTATCAATTCCGTTTGTTCCATTTTTTAAACTTGCTAAGAAGGTTTCTGGATCATTGCCAATTGGCGATACAACACCATAACCTGTAATAACTACTCGATTCATCTTGCTTCTCCTTCCATTTTGCAAAAAATCAATCGTATCTGATTACCCTTGCATGACTAACCCGCCATCCACACTAATCACTTGTCCTGTAATATATGGACTTTTTGCTAAGAAGACTGCGGTCTGAGCTACATCTTCTGGATCCCCTAAGTGTTGAAGTGGAATAGTTTCTTTGATTTGTGCTTTCACTTTATCTGACAAAACATCTGTCATATCAGTCGAAATAAAACCAGGCGCAATCGCATTACAAGTGATTCCGCGGGGGGCTGCTTCTTTGGCTACTGTTTTGGTAAAACCAACAACGCCCGCTTTACTTGCAGCATAATTAGCTTGACCAACATTACCAATCAAACCAGAAACGCTGGAGATATTAATAATGACGCCTGCTTTTTGTTTCATCATTTTCTTTAAAATTTGTTGTGTCATATTAAATGTTCCAGTTAAATTCACTTGTAAAACACTTGCGAAATCTTCTTCTTTCATACGAAGTAATAACTTATCATTATTCATACCCGCATTATTTACTAAAACTTGAATTTCGCCTAATTGATCCTGTGCACTTTTTATCATTTCTTTGGCACTTGAAAAATCAGAAATATCTCCAGATACTCCGATACATTTCACACCAAAGGCTTCAATTTCAGAAATTAATTCAGCAGGAATTTCTTTACGTCCATTAAGTACAATATTTGCACCATTTTGCGCAAAAGCTTTAGCGATCGCTAAACCAATCCCACGCGTACTCCCTGTAACAAATACATTTTTATTTTGAAGTTCCATAGATTCCTCCATTAACTAAATCGTTTCTTCCGTTGCTTGTAAAGTTTTCAAGTCCGAAATCCGGTCTGTTTTTATGGATTTATCAATTTTTTTCATAAATCCATTGATTGTTTTTCCTGGCCCAACTTCAATGATACGTTCAATCCCTAACTCTTTTAAGCTTGCAACACTTTCATAAAAGCGAACAGGCGATTTGACCTGTTGCTCCAGTAAATGTTTGATTTCATCTTGTTTCATGACTTTAGCTGTCGTGTTACTAATCACTGGAATTTGCATCTGATCAAAAGTTACTTCTTGTAAAGTTTCTTTTAATTGTCGAGCTGCTGGCTCTAAAAGTTTTGTGTGGAAAGGTCCACTGACATTTAAAGGAACCATACGGCGCACACCTGCTTCAGTTAATAAATCCATCGCATGATCGACCGCTTGTTTTTCCCCGCCGATAACAATCTGCTTAGGTGTATTGTAATTCGCTGGTGAAACAATTCCATATTCGCTAGCCTTTTTACAAGCTTCTTCGATCGTATCTAAAGGCGCATTCATCACAGCTACCATCTTACCAACGCCTGTAGGAGCAGCATTGGCCATGAATTTCCCACGTTTTGCAACTAAATCAACTGCGGTTTCAAAATCTAAGGCACCACTTGCAACTAAGGCAGTGTATTCTCCTAGGCTTAAACCTGCCGCCGCATCAGGAGTTATCCCTTTTTCTTCTAATAAGCGCATAAACGCAACACTTACGGTTAAAATAGCGGGTTGAGTATATTCGGTTAAATCCAGTTGTTCATTTTCAGTAAAACATAACTCTGCCATGTCGTAATTTAAGACATTGGATGCTTGTTCAAATGTTTTTTGGACAATCTCATACTGATCATAAAGATCTTTACCCATACCAGGATATTGATCTCCTTGACCACTAAATAAAAAAGCTGTTTTCATCCGTTTCTCCTTTAAAACTTCTCGGTTTCAAATAACTACATAACAATTGAAAAAAATATGTAATGCTATTATTTGCAAAAAAATGCAGCAAAAAGCAAAGGCTAGGCTTTTGGCCCAGCCTTGAAAATTAAGCTTGTTGTTTTTCTACATATTTTACTAAATCATCAACAGTTTTAATATTTTCATCTGTTTCGATTTTTACATCAAATTCATCTTCGATTTCGTTAATGATTTGGAATAGGTCTAAACTATCTGCTTCCAAGTCTTCTTGGATATTTGTTGACAACTGAATGTCGTCTTTTTCCTTGTCTAGTTCTTCTGCTACGATTTCTTGAATTTTTTCGAATACCATAAATATATTCCTCCAATATTTTTTCTATTATTATTATCACTACAGATTTATAAAATGACCGATACGGTTGCCCAAGTTAATCCGCCACCAAAACCTGAAAGTATCACATTTTGTTGGTTTCCAAGGACAATCTTTTTACTAGCGACCGCTTCGTCCAATAAAATCGGAATAGAAGCCGCTGAAGTATTACCATATCTATCCATATTTTGTAAAAATTTGTCTCTAGAAACATTGACCTTTTTCGCGATCTTATCTAAAATTCGCGCATTTGCTTGATGAAGCAAGAAATAATCGATTTCTCTATTTTGTTGGTTCATCACTTTTTTGATTTGCTCTACGACATCTCTGACGGCAAAATCAAAAATTTCTCGCCCTTCCATAGACAAGTATGAACTTTGACTTGTTTCACTTTCGGAATAAGGGCTATTTACAGCAGTAAAACCAGATGTTAGCGACATCGCTCTTTTACCATCTGCTTGTAAGTTTTCAGCCGTAATATGCTCTGTTTCTGAAGCTTCTAATAAAACACCGCCTGCACCATCACCAAACAACACTGCCGTCGAACGGTCTGTCCAATCTAAGGTTTTGGAGATAACTTCGCCGCCGATGACCAATCCTTTTTTTGCACCTGTGCGTACTAACTTATCCGCCACTGATAATGCATAAACAAAACCCGAACAAGCAGCACTCAAATCAAAGCACATTGCATGATTTGCTCCAATTGCACCTTGTACTAAACAAGCTACTGAAGGACTGTAATAATCAGGAGACATCGTAGCAACAATGATAAAGTCCAACTCTTCAGCAGAATACTGGCTTTTTTCCAGCAGCTTTCCTGCTACTTTAATACAAAGGTCTGACGTATTTTCCGTTGTTGTAATGCGACGCTCTTCAATCCCTGTGCGAGATTGAATCCATTCATCACTAGTGTCCATGATCTGTGCAAGCTGATCGTTGGTCACAGCTTTGTCAGGAACGAAGCTGGCAGTTTGTGTGATTTGTCCAAAATTATTCATTCCATTACACTCACTTATAATCTTGTAGGAAACTGTGAAGATTCTCTAAGGCCTTTTGTAAGGCTACAGATTCTTCATTATCCATGCCCTGTAAAATGTTTTTTACCATTTCCATATGGAAACGTTGGTGGACACGGAAGATTAATCTCCCCTTTTTGGTCAAACCTAATTTGACAACTCGTCGATCATCTTCGCTACGAAGACGTTCAACATAGTCTTTTTTAACCAATCGATTGATCGCGATCGTCAATGTCCCAACAGTGATCGAAAGTTCTTTAGCCACTTCAGAAGTGGTCTTTTTTTTATACATACCAATTGCTTCAATCGTATGCATCTCAGTAATCGACAAATCTTTAAACTGCGATTTTTTTAATTCTGATTCCTCGATCACTAAAATATCATTAAAAGCCTCAACTAATAATGTATTGATTCGTCCAAAATTGGGCTCCATTAACTAACACCATCCGAATAGTTTGATTATCAAATGATTTGATAATCAAACTATAAATGAAACTTTGAAAAAATGCAAGCTTATTTTTTCATTTTTTCACTCATTTACTTTTCAAATATCAAATCAAACAAACGAATTTACTTTTATTTTCAAATAATTTTAACATAATCAGCTGTGGTGTAAATAGCTTTAAGTCTCCCTTTTAATTTTTATTAATTTTCTTTACTAGTGATCAATCACAGTATAGTAAAAAGATGGGGAGTAAAATTGATTTACATCCTCTGATATTCAAAACATGGGGAATGTATTAATGATTTACTCCCAGATAAACGAAAGACAGCCAAATTTTTTAAATGGCTGTCTTAAGCGATGTTACTATCTTCTTTATTAAAAAACATCAATAGGCGTTTGAGGTTCGCTTGGAAAATGATTAAAATCATAGTTACTGAGATGCTCGAAGGATTCGATAAAACTTGTCGTGCCTTGAGCAATCATTAAGTTTAATTGTTTTTGGTCCAAATTTTTACTAAAAGGCAGTACTAAAACAGGTTTGTGTAATGCCCGCATAAATCCCATTTCAAAGGCAGAACCATCATCGATTTGATCTAAATCATATAAAAACACACCACAATCAGCAGTGCTCATAGCAGACAAATCATTTTGATAAGTAGCGTTTTGCCAAATAAGTGTGCCAAAAACTTCTTTTGGATCATCAAAAGTAGCCTCTTGATATTGAAAGTCAAAAGGAAAATGAACCACCGCTACAGTATCATTATTTTCTAAAGCGTCTTTTGCTTTTTCAACTCTTTGTTTTTGTTCTTCATTAAAATAAGGAGTACCTAAATAAATCTTGGTAAGCGCCTTGCTTTGTCTATCTTTAGCCAACCATAACTTCCTTTCCATTAAGTTTTGTCTGAATTTGCGCGAATACATTTTGCCAATCTGCTTTTCTGGTTACATCATAACGATCTGCATCAATTTTTAACTTAGGACCATGGTTATACTGTTCAAACCAATCACCATAAGCTGTATGCAATTGTTTATAATAGTCTAACAAGCCATTCTCTTTTGTTGGCTGTTCAAATGGTCTGCCCCGTTTTTGAATATTAGATAATATATGGTCAAAACTAGCGTCTAAATAAATCATTAAATCCGGTGCTTTTTTAGGTAATGTCGATAGTTCTTCCATCATATTATTTAATAGTTCCAAATAAAGTTGGTACTCTTCTTCACTGATATTACCGTTTTCTACATTAATTTTGGTAAACAATGCATCCTCATAAATCGAACGGTCTAAGACATTGTTTTGATCAAAAAAAGCTTCTTTAATGCTTTTGAAACGTTTATTTAAAAAATATATCTGCAAAGCAAATCCGTATTTTCCTGGATCTTCATAATATTTGTTTAAAATAGGATTTTCATCTACAGCTTCATAAAAGGGTTCTGTCTGTAGTTCACTTGCTATTTTAGTTGTATAAGTTGTTTTTCCTGCACCAATCATTCCTGCCATTACTATCACGATTTCGATCGCCTTCCTTAATTTATGCAAAATATACAATATATAGTATATTCAACATCTTATTTTGCAATATATAGTGTTTGTAGTCCTTTTAAATTTTACAATAGATTTTCCATAATGTGAAGCCCCCTCAATAAAAAAAACGAGAAACAAGTTAAAATAACTGTTTCTCGAATTTTTTTATTGAATTAAATCGTAAATTTCCATGGCTACAATATCAATATTATCAAATTGGTAAGCTTGATTTGTTTGGGCTTCAGTTAATTCAAATGTTTCAGTGGCGTTATCATAGGTTACTATACATTTTTCAACGCCTTCTTTTTCAAAGCGACGTACTTGTACTTCACTATCTTGCGCTTCGACCATTGCTTCAAGTCGTTTAATGATAGCAACTAATTGGGAATTTTGCATCCTAAGTGCCTCCTCTATTATTCACATTTCTGTTTTATTCTAACAAAAAGAAGAAGACTTGTGGATGTTTTTTTCAATTTTTTTCGCTTTTTAAGAATTTGTTTGGTCTGTCCACCAAAGTTTAATTAAAGCTTGCGTACCATCGTTTTCATTTCCTTGATCAGCTAGTTTTTCATAAAATTGGGTAGCTAATTGTGTGTTAGGCAGTTCTAGGGACAATTTTTGTGCTTCATCTAAAGCAATTTTCAAGTCTTTAATAAAATGTTTTACAAAAAAGCCTGGAGAATAATCTTCTTTTAAGATGCGCGGACCGTAATTAGACATAGACCAGTTCGCAGCAGCGCCGCCTGCTAGTGTATCCATCACTTTTTGTAACGACAGCCCAGTTTTATCGGCATAAACCAACATTTCTGTCATACCCGTCATCGTCCCAGCGATCATAATTTGATTGGCCATTTTTGTATGTTGTCCTTTACCCGCTGATCCGTGTAGGGTATAACTTTCCCCCATCTTTTCAAAAAGTGGCAATACTTTTTCGTAAACAGCTTCTTCACCGCCTACCATAATGGTTAATGTTCCATTTTTTGCGCCTAAGTCTCCACCAGAAACTGGCGCATCTAAACTATCAGCGCCATTATCACTTGCGGTTTGGCTGATTTTTTCGGCTAAAGATGGCGCACTAGTCGTTAAATCGACTAAAATTTTTCCATTTACATCGCTAGCAAAAATGCCTGTTGCATCTTCATAATAAACTTCTTCTACGTCTTGTGGATAGCCTACCATAGTAAATATGATTTCACTTGCATCAGTAATTTCTTTAGGTGTATCTTTCCAAATTGCGCCATTTGCTACTAAGCCGTCTGTTTTACTTTTTGTCCGATTATAAACAAACAACTCATGTCCTGCCTCCATTAAATGTTCAACAATTGCATGGCCCATGACACCTGTTCCAATAAAACCAATTTTCATCTTACTACCTCCTAAATAAAAAAAGTCTGTACTTTCAGTATACGTGAAAATACAGATTTATGAAATGACTAATGAAAGATTCCTCTAAACAAACGCCTATGCTTTTTTGTTTTGTCATCTTCGTCAATAGTGCTTTGTTGTTCTTTTGTTACTTGCATGTTTTTATAATAAGCGATCGTTTCATTATAAAAGGCTAGCATAGATTCTCCGAAATTTTCTACCGAAATTTCATATTTTTTCTTATCTAAAATCGCTTGATCCTTAGCAGGATTTTCCGCCATATAAGAAAGTAGTGCGGGTACAAAATCGTCATCTGTTGGGAAAGTTACCCCAAGCGAAGGATCATTTATTAAATGATCCAAATATTCATTGCCTTCAACCACAAGCTGTGTACCTGAAGCCATAGCTTCTAAATAAGTTAATCCTTGGCTTTCTGAAGTAGAAGTACAGACAAAATAATCAGCGGATTGATAATATAAAGCCACTTGATCATTAGGAACTTCTCCGACAAATATGACTTTATTTCTTACTTTATTATCATAAGCCAACTGTTTTAATGCTTCTTCATAAGGTCCTTTTCCCACGATTACTAGACGCACATTAGGTTTTACATGTAAAACCTCAGGTAAGCTTTCTATCAAAGCTTGTATATTTTTTTCATAAGAAACTCGACTTAAAGAGAGTAAGAATATCTCATCTCCATGTATTCCTAACAGAGCACGTAACTGTTTACTTTTAGCAGCTGCATCTTCGTCAGTTTCAAATTTTTTCGTTTGAATACCTGTTGGAATTACACACATCGGCGAGACGACACCATATTTTTTTAAGGTAGTAATCACTCGTTCACTAGGACAAACGACTCCGGATGTATGATTGGCAAAAACACGTGAAAAAACTTTTACATGCGCCGGACGTACCACTTTTCCGCGGGCAATATAATGTAGATAATCTTCATACATCGTATGATAAGTATGAATCACTGGGACATGCAGTTTTTTTCCTATTGCTTTTCCCAAAAAGCCGACTCCGAATTCAGTATGTGTATGAATTAAGTCTAATTCAAAATTTCTAGCGATCATATACGCATCCCACATGCCACGTACGACAATACGGCGGTCCTTAAAGGATGTAAAAGGAACACTTGGCATGCGAATAATTCCCTCTTCATATTCTGGTGCATTAGGATCGGTAGTAGTAAAAATAGTAACTTCATGCCCGTGCCTAATTAATTCATCTTTTAATGTCTTGATTGATGTAGCAACTCCACTTACTTGAGGAAAGTAAGTGTCTGTGAAAAACCCGATTTTCACAAAATTCCCTCCAAACTACGAATCTATCTTTTTTTAAGAAAGTACCGTTTCATATATATTTTGTAATTTTTTTCCGATGTGCGGGATACTTTTTGCTTGTGCTGTTTGCCAACCATTTTTAGAAAGATCAGGCAACTTTTTTTCAACAATACCTTCTAGTAATTGACTGAATTCTGTGTTGTTATTTCCTATATAACAGTTTTTCCTATCTTTTAACCAGCCGTCATACACAGGGATGTCACGAACAAGTACGTTTTGTAAACTTGCCAAAGCTTCTAATACTGCAATCCCCTCTGTTTCCTCATAAGAAGGGAAGAAAAACAAATCAGCATTAGAATAAGCTCCTTCAATGATATCACCTTTGATATAACCAGGAAAGATTACATTATCGGGATGATCGTACTGTACAATACGACGAATATCTTTGGGAATTGAATATAAGGAGATATGCCCAAACCAGATAAATTTATACTGCGGAAATCGTCTGGCCACTTCAACAAAATCAATAATTCCTTTGCGACGAAAATAAAGTCCGACAGAAATAATCACTTTTTGCTCGTCTGCTAGTTTAAAATACTCACGAAATGCTTCCTCTTTTTTTTCATCTGGTTGAAATTGCTCCAGGTTAATGCCATTAGACACTGCATCAATAGGTTTTTGAATACCATATGTTTGTAAAACCTTTTTAGCATAAGGCGTCGGTGTAATTAAATGATCACCTAAGGCGTATAGACTAACCACATATTTTTTATATAATGGCGTAATTGTATTTGCTCCAAGGAATGAATTCTTAAAATCTTCCGCATTGGAATGCGCGTGATAAATGACTTTTTTTCCTTGTTTTTTAGCTTGCTTTATCATTTTTCGGCTATTTATTCCGTAGGTATTGATATGTAAGATATCATAATCCTTACTTCTAGCATCAGTTGTATAATCAATTCCAGCACTTTCCAATGCCTTTTTTTGATGTTCAAATGCACGTCCGATCCCTGATTTTTCCAGCATTTTTTGTCCTTCAAAATAAAGCAGCACTTTCAAGGATTCATTCCCCTTTCTTTTTTCAATTACAGTATATCATATTTTACGTTATTCTTAACTCCAACTAAGGGCTTAAATTATGCTGGGTTAAATAACTCTATACTGTTTTATATTTGCAAGGTATTATTTAAAGTAGTTATGAAGTAAACTTTCTAAAAACCGCTTTTATTTTACTAGTTTCTTTTTACAAAAAATGATATCTTTAGTGTAGCACACATGCCAAAAAATGGAGGTTAGCTTATGAATGTTGTAGATATGCACTGTGATACGATTATGAAAATTTATCAATCACCCATAAATGAACCAGGACATTTAAAGAAAAATAATTTTCAACTAGATATTCCGAAAATGCAAGAAGGTGATTATTTATTACAAAACTTCGCCATTTTTCTTGATAAAGAAGCGGTTGATTCACCTTATGAAGAAGCTAAGGCAATGATTGATTGTTTCTATAATGAAATGAGTGAAAACACAGAAGAAATTCGTCCAGTCACTCGTTATGAGCAAATTTTAGACAACGGATTAAACGAACGAATGAGTGCTCTTTTAACCATGGAAGAAGGCGCGCCTATTGAAGGTAGTGTCGAAAAACTAGAAGAGTTTTACAACTTAGGTGTGCGTATGATGACCTTAACTTGGAATTACCCAAATGAGATCGGATATCCTAATGCCGTTTTTGCTGATAGTAATGAACAGCTCACTGAAAAAACACAAAGAGGATTGACCCATAAGGGCATTGAAATCGTTCAGCGGATGAATGAACTGGGAATGATCATTGATGTTTCCCACGGTTCAGATGCGCTGGTTAATGATGTATTACAATATACTGATCGGCCTTTTGTTGCTAGTCATTCTAATGCACGTAAAGTTCATTCCCACTATCGTAATTTGCCGGATGACCTTATTAAAAAGATAGCTGAACGCGGTGGTGTAATTGGTATCAATTTCTCCGATCACTTTTTACAAGACGCTAAAGAAAAAGGTTCTTTAATCAATGCGATTTGTCGTCATGCTCGACATCTTTATAATGTAGGCGGAATTGAGTCCATTGGTTTAGGTTCTGATTTTGATGGCATTCCCGTTCATCAAGACTTACCAGACGGAACAATTTTACCAACAATTTATGATGCATTAAGAAAATCAGACTTTTCTAGTGAACAAGTCGACCAAATTTTTAATAAAAATGTTTTACGCCTCTACCAGGATTTTCTAATTTAAAACTGTTTTATGAAAAAAAGCAGCCTAAAAATGGCTGCTTTTTTTATAATTTCGATTCTGAATAGTTTTTGAGATTTTCTGATAGCACATCATTTCTCAATTTCTTTGGGGTATCGCTACCCATTCCACATTGTTTTTCGTTTTCTTTGAGGTATCTCAACTCATTCAACATTGTTTTTTGTTTTCTTTGGGGTATCGCTACTCATTCAACGTTGTTTTTCGTTTTCTTTGAGCTATCGCTGCTCATTCAACATTGTTTTCCAGTTTCTTTGAGGTATCGCTGCTCATTCAACATTGTTTTTTGTTTTCTTTGAGGTATTTCGTCATTTTTCAAAACGGATTCTAATTCCGCCCAAAAAAAAGACCAAGACAATCAAATGTCTTAGCCTTTTCATTTAAAAGAAATTAACCAGCGTATTCATTAACCAACGCTATTACTTCTTCTGCTGTATCGCAGTCGTTTAAGGCACGATCAGCAAGTTCTTGCATTTTTGTTGAATCTAATTTTTTCATTAAGCTACGTGTCTTCAAAATAGAAGATGAACTCATTGAAAACTCATCTAAACCAATGCCCATTAATAATGGAACCGCAGTTTGGTCACCAGCCATTTCTCCACACATACCAGCCCACTTGCCTTCTTTGTGCGCTGAATCAACTACGTTTTTAACTAAACGTAGGATTGCAGGATTATATGGTTGATACAAATAAGAAACTTGTTCATTCATGCGGTCAGCTGCCATCGTGTATTGGATCAAGTCATTTGTTCCAATACTGAAGAAGTCAACTTCTTTAGCAAAACGATCAGCTAAAACTGCAGAAGCAGGAATTTCAATCATAATACCTACTTGAACTGAGTCAGAAACACCATAGCCTTCGTTAATTAATTTTTCGCGTTCTTCATTATATATTTTTTTAGCAGCACGGAATTCTTGCAAGGTTGCTACCATTGGGAACATGATTCGCAACTCACCATATATTGAAGCACGCAATAAAGAACGTAATTGCGTACGGAACATCCCTTCACCTAATTGTGAAAGATTAATACGCAATGCACGATAACCTAAGAATGGATTCATTTCATCAGGAAGATTTAGATAAGGAAGTTCTTTGTCGCCGCCTATATCCATTGTACGTACTACAACAGGCTTACCGTCCATACCTTCTAACACTTTCTTATAAGCGTTAAATTGGTCCTCTTCTGTAGGAAAATCAGAAGAATCCATATATAAGAATTCAGTACGATACAAACCAACAGCTTCAGCGCCATTACTATGAACGCCGCTTAAATCTTTTGGCGTACCGATATTTGCCGCTAAGTCAAAATGTTTACCGTCACTTGTAACAGTTTCAGCGTCTTTAAGCTTGTTCCATTCTTTCTTTTGTTCAGCAAATTTTTGACCTGCTTCTTTGTACTCTGTTTTTTGGTCTTCTGTAGGATTAACAACAGCAGTTCCTTCAATACCATTTACAGCGATAATATCGCCTTCATGAGCTATATCAGTAATTTGTTTTGACCCAACAATTGCTGGGATTTCCAAAGAACGAGCCATAATTGCAGAGTGAGAAGTACGTCCTCCGACATCTGTAACAAAAGCTTTAACATATCTACGGTCTAACTGTGCAGTGTCACTAGGAGCTAAGTCGTGAGCAACAATGACAACTTCTTCGTTAATCATTGAAGGATCAGGTAAAGTTACCCCTAGTAAATGAGCCAATATACGTTTTGATACATCACGAACATCAGCTGCACGTTCTTGCATGTAGGAATTATCTTCCATTGCTTCAAACATTCCAATATACATATCGGTAACATCTTTTAATGCTTGTTCAGCGTTTACGCCGTTATCTGAAATGTTTTGTTTGATTTGACCAGTCATCTCTGGATCATCAACAACCATCAAATGAGCATCAAAAACTTGCGCTTCTGACTCACCTAAAGTTTCAGCAGCATTATCGCGAATTTTTTGCAATTCTTTTTCGGAAGTTTTTAAGGCCTCATCAAGGCGTGTTTTTTCATGTTCAGTATCTTCGACATTCTTTTTTGAAAAAGTTAAATCTGGTTCCACTAACAGGTAGGCTTTTGCAACAGCTACTCCATCGCTTGCCGCGATTCCCTTTAGCATATCAGACATTATTCAGACAATCCTTCCTTTTTCATTGTTTCTACAATTGCTGCCATTGCATCTGATTCATCAGCACCATCTACTGAAATCGTAACGTCAGAACCTTGGCCTACACCTAAGGACATAACGCCCATAATAGATTTCAAGTTTACTGATTTACCTTTATACTCTAAGTTAATATCAGAGTTGAATTTGCTTGCAGTTTGTACTAATAAAGTTGCTGGACGTGCGTGAATTCCTGTCTCAGCAGTTACGTTAAAATCTTTCTTTTCCATATCGATCGATCTCCTTTGAGTTATCAAATTTTGTGAGGGTTTTCTAAAATTAAGCATAAATAAAAAAAGCAGTGAATAACCCTTTCAATTGATAAGATTACCATTTTTTTGCTGTTAAGACAACCGTTTTCCACCACGAATTAACTTCGATGTCTCCATTTTTGAAGAAAAGGAACAAAAATCGCAACGATTATTGAATATTTAGCAGAAAAAAAGCCTAGCCTTTCGTTAAATGAACAAGAAATTTTTTATTCATTCGCCTCCTTCATGAAAAAAGGACAAACGAAAGAAAACAAGGCGAAAATCATCCTTGTTTTTCTATTC
>FLSG01003597.1_pt1 | contig 28521 bp, 25 predicted proteins | sample 1550511 | NCBI WGS metagenome assembly FLSG01 (sample SAMEA4031768, study PRJEB14383) | metagenome | biome: human; feature: oral; material: saliva | place: Philippines | collected 2014
TTCTTGTTCATTTAACGAAAGGCTAGGCTTTTTTTCTGCTAAATATTCAATAATCGTTGCGATTTTTGTTCCTTTTCTTCAAAAATGGAGACATCGAAGTTAATTCTTTTTTAGACAAAGCTTTCCAATCGAAAAAGAACTATGATATAGTAATTCCTGTTAATATTTAATTTATAGATAACAGGAGTGTATACAAACATGAAAAAGAAAAAAATGATTTTATCATTGGCTTGTTTATTGGGTGTATTTGGCTTAGCAGCTTGTTCTGGAGGAGATTCAGACACTGATGATGAGATTGCAACAATGAAAGGCGATAAAATCACTGTAGGCGATTTTTATGATAAAGCAAAGACCGATCAAAATAGCCAACAAATTGTATTAGACATGATAATCTCTCAAGTATTTATGGAAAAATACGGCGATGAAGTTTCTGATGACGAGGTAGATCAGCAAATCAAAGATACTTTTGGAGATGAAGATACCTTAGAACAACAATTAGAAGCTTCACAGATGAGTCGCGGAGAGTTAGAGGAAACCTATAAACAAAGCTTAGCGCTACAAGAAGGATTAAAAGATCATGTCGATTTGACGGATGAAGATCTAAAAGAAGCCTGGGATTCTTATCATCCAGAAGTTGAAGCGCAACTAATCGCTGTTAATTCTGAAGATGATGCTAATGACGTCAAAGAACAAGTGGATGAAGATGATGCTGATTTTGGCGAAATTGCGCAAGAAAATTCTATTGCTCCTTCTAAAGATGATGATGGTAAAGTAAATTTTGATTCCACAACACCAGCTGAAGAAGTTCCTGACGAAGTAAAAGAAGAAGCTTGGGATATGGACGATGGAGAAATTACTGATCCAATTGCTGTAGAATCGGAATATGGAAGTGGCTACTATATTCTAAAAATGAACAAAAACCAAGATAAAGGCGACGACATGGATGAATATAAAGACGAAATTCAAGAAGTTGCCACAGATAATAAAATAAACGACCAAGAATTTACGACAAAAGTGATTGGTGAAGAACTACAAGATGCCAATGTAAAAGTAAAAGACGAAGCTTTCAGTGACATTTTAACGCAGTTTACCGATGCAGCTGAAGGTAAACAAGAGGGATCTAACAGCACTGCAGATTCTGCTACAGAAGAATCAACTGAAGCAACTGAAACTGAAGATTCCAGTAATGAATAACTTAAACTGATAAAATAAGGACCTAGGTAAAGTAACTCTGTTGAGTTTGTACCTAGGTCCTTATTATTATGATTTATTCAGGGTTTTTAGGTACATAAAAGCTACGATTATCCATGCCAAAAATACGCTCTGTATAGTCCCCTGCTTCTGTTTTAGAAATTGCATTTGTCAACATCTGCATCGATGCATCAATATTGTCAATTTGGTGCAAGATTTCAGCTTCCATTATTCGAGGACGCACTGGAGAACCATAGTCTAATTGGCCATGATGAGCTAACACCATATGGCGTAATACCACAATATCTTCCGCACTTTCATCGATTTTTAGCGCCAAACAAGCTTTAGTAATTTCTTCATTTACTAAAACTAGATGTCCCACAAGATTTCCCACTACTGTATACTCTGTGGACATAGCACCGCTTAGTTCAATCACTTTACCTAAGTCATGTAAAATAATTCCAGCAAAAAGCAAGGCTCCATCTAATTGCGGATATTCTTTTACCAAACTTTTACCTAGGTGCAACATCGTTGTCGTATGATAAGCTAGCCCTCCAACAAAAGCGTGATGATTTTTCTTTGCCGCAGGGTATTCGAAAAACTCTTTCTTGTATTTATTTAGTAGAAAACGAACAATACGGTTCCAATGAGGATTCGTAATTTCAAAGAGTACTTGATTGATCTCTTCTTCCATAGCCTCTTTTTTTACAGGAGCACGTTCCATAAATAAGTTTGGATCATTAGGCTCTTCAGGATTTGTTAACCGCAATTTATAAATTCTCATCTGAGGATTGCCTTGGTAAACTTCTCTTTTTCCAGTCAAGTGAGCAACTCGTCCAACTTCAAAGCGTTGTATTTCTTCACTAGAGGCATCCCAGAATTTTCCATCAATTGAACCTGAAGTATCCTGGAAGGTAAAAGCAATAAAGGTTTTTCCATTTTTAGCAGTACGTACGTCTGCATTTTTAATTAATACAAATCCTTGAAAATCTTCGTCTACAACCAAATCTCGTATTTTTTTCATTGCAATTGCCGAATACTTGTTTTACAAGTATCGCTTTTTCACATCCTTTACCTAAAATTTAATCACAGCTTGTCTTAGCTCTTGGTAATAGCTTACCATTTCTTTATCAGAGGACAAGCAAATTACCTGATAGTTATCACCGAATTCACTAAGCAATTTAGCTAAATTTTCTTTTCTTATACTATCATAATGCAACCAGCCATCATCAATAATAACCGGAGAAATACTACGTTCCTTTTGCATAAAGAGATAAGCAAAACGAATTGACATAATCAACTGATCTTTAGTGCCTGTCGATAATTCATAAATCGCAAATGTTTCTTCATCTGAAACAGCGTTTATGGTCCCTTCTACCAAAGTTACTTTTTTGTAATTTCCATTTGTCAACAAAGAAAAATAATATGAAGCTTGCTTCAACAATTGTGGTAATTGTTGTTCCGATAGCTCAGTCGCCAAGTCACTCAAAAAAGCAACTAATAAACGATTAGTGCTCCACTTTAAAGCTGTTTTGTGTATCTCAGATAGCATACGACTTTCTTCTTGATAAAGCATATCCAAAGTACCATTTTTTTGTAAATATTCAACTTGCAACTGTAAACGCTGCTTTTCTTCCAGTAAATGATTCATTGCTTCTTGATTTTCTTCTTGCTTGGTTTGGTTTTTTGTTAAGTATTGTTTTAGTTGATCATAACTTATATCTTCAGGAAAAATGGGACGCAAAATAGCAGCCAATTCTTCTCTTCTATTCAATTTTTTTTGCATGCTTTCCCATTGCTTTATCCATAGTGGAATTTCTGTCGGTTGCTCTAAACCGACTGTCTCCAATAAGCTAGCATTGCTGGTAAATAATTCATCTCGCTCTTCTTTTGTTTGCTTTAATTGCTGCGCCAGTAAGGTGCTCGGCTGTTGTAAGCGCGTCATTTTAGTTTCTTGCATCTGAGCCGCAAATTTTTTCACGATATCTTGTTTTTCTTGTAGATTTTTGTCAGCTAAAGGTAACCATTCTGCTAAAAACTGGAACCGCGCTTCTAAATCATTTCTTTGCTCTTTGAGTGACACTAACTGATCTTGTAAAGAAGATTCATTTAGTACTGCCCTTTCATATTCCTCTTGGTCTTTTTGATAACTTTGTACTAACGACTGCCAAGTCTGTTCAACATTTTTATGACCCAAAGTTGTTTGTAACATCGTATCAATTTTTTGTACTTCTTGTTGTGAGTTCTTTAAATCTTCTTCTTCATTTAAAATTTCCTCTGAATAAGCGTCGGATTGCAATAATTTTTCTTGCCAAGTTGGTTTAACGTCAGTAGAAGGCTTTTTCTTCTGATGATTTTTCAAAAAACTTGCAGCTACACCTATAAAACCAGCAATAAAAGCAAGCAAATTAAAGGGGAATGATAAAAATAAACTTACGACAGCAATTATTCCTCCAAAAGTTAAAATTAAGGGAGAATAATTTTTTTTATTTTTCGTAGTACTTAATAATTCAGGATATTTTTCTTCTAACTGATCAATTTCTTTTTCAACAGATTGTTTTCTTTCTTTTAACCATTGAATCTGCGTTTCTTTCTGCCGTATTTGTTCATGTAAGCCTTCTAGTTTGTTAATTGAAGAATCGATCGATGACGACAAAGTCTGTGGTGGCTGTTGCTTGGTCCAGCCCCACTTTTGCTTTAATTTAAAAAATACTTGATCAACGTTTTCTTTTTCCTGGGAAAGTTCCTTTTGCCTATCGAGCAAGCGCATAATAGGAACATCTAACTGTAGTAAATCTTGCACCTCTTTTTCATGATCTAAATAAAAGAAGTAACGATCTGTTTCTTGACCTTGTTCAAGCTGAGCTAATTCATCTTCTTTTTTTTGAATTTTTTCAGTAAGATTTTGATACTCATGATAGAAATCTTGCAATTCTTTTTGTGCTTTTTCTGAAACACGACTTTCTTTGACTTTTTCTAACTCTTTCCATTCTTCATATAGTGACCAGTGTGATTTTTTTTGGTTTAAATCTTTTTCTTCTTCTTTTAGCTCTTTTTGCTTATCAGATAAACTTTGTAACTCTTGATCAAACTGCGAAATTTTTTGATAGGCTTTTTGTACATTTTCCTCTTCAGCTTCTTGTTGTTGAATGGTTTCTTTTAAGTCTTGCCAATCTTTTAATTGTTGATTTAAAGTCAATTTTTTAGCACGCGGCTTAAATAATTGCTGATTTTCTTTTTGATACTCCTGTATTTTTCCCATCAATTGTTGACTTCCAGTAATACCTAAGGAAATCAAGGATGTTTGTAATTCTTTTTCTTGCAGGCGATCAATTTGCGAGAGCTGTTCTTGTTGAAAGGTAAAAACATCTTGAAAAACGTCTTTATTTAATGGCGACAAAACCTGAGTTAAAATTTTTTCATCTTTTTCTTCTCCGTCGATAAAAAGTTTGGCTTTTCCTCGGTTAACTTTACGGTAACGTTCAATTAAAATATCGCCGTAAGGTTCAATACTTACCCAAAGACGTCCTCCATAAGACGCACCATCACGTGGTGTATAATCTTTTTTCTTACTACCTTTTTTGGGAAAACCAAACAGCATGGCTAAAATAAATTGATAGAGCGTTGATTTACCTACTTCATTGCTACCAAAAAAAAGCTGGTTAGCAGGTAAAAATTCAAATATCTGATTACGATAGTGGCCGAATCCTGTAATTTCAGCTTTCCTTAATTCCATCTAGCTTCCTCCAACTAAATTCACTTTCTAGTTTTTCTTGTAACTGTTCAAAAGCTTCTTCTTGTAATTGATCCATTGGTACTGCTTGGGTAGCTAAAGGATAAGATATAAGTTCGTTGATCGTTTCCTTAAACTTATCGGACTGTTGATATGTAGTTAACAACTGCTCCAACAATTCTTTATCCGCTGGCACTCCAATTTTTTCAGCTGCTATTTCCTCGGCTATATTTACTTGATAAACGAGTTGTTCAAACTGATATTTATCTAAATAATCATTTACATAATCAAGTAGCTCCAGCGTTTCTTTTTCCTGTAGCCAGTTTTTCGGTAAGAGGTCCGTATCCTTTAGACGTAACTTCACTAATTTTCTTTCCGATATTTGAAAAGCTTCGATTATTTTATCTAATACAGCTTTTTGCCGACTAATTCCTGATAGTGAAATTTCTTTTTGTTCCCATTTCACTGCAGAAACGTCTTTGATTTGCCAAGTGACATGTCCTTGATCTATTACGACATAATTAACACCCGTCGACTCCTCTTTTTGAGTATGACCTTGGGGCGTACCTGCATATACAATCGCAGCTTCTTCTGAAAGAACCGTTGGAACATGAATATGTCCCAGCGCCCAATAATCGTAATTTTTACTTTTCATTTCTTGTAATTGAAAAGGTGCAAAATATTCACTTGACATATCCCCATGGTACATACCTATATGATAATCTGCTTGCTTTATGGGAAATTCCTTAACTTTTTTCTGACTGATTTGTGGACCTAAATAGCTAAAGCCACTGATAAAATACCGTTCACCTGTATCCGTCTGTCCGCTAATTGTTTGAACTTTTTCTTCTTTAAACAAATGGACATTCGAAGGAAAGTCAAACCAATAACGTTCTTTTTCGTAATAGTCATGATTGCCAAAAATCATATAAACTGGAATGTTTTCCTTATTTAACTGTTCCATTTGTTGAAAAAATTGTTGCTGAGTTTTTAAAGTAGGTCGATTTTGATGAAAAGTATCACCTGCAAAAAGCAAAAAATCAACTTTTTCCTCAATAGCAAGCTTTACAATATTAGCAAGCACTTGTCCGTTCTCCCTAGGTAATTCCTTGGTTTTACTTGCAACTGAATGAAGCCCCTCAAAAGGACGATCAAAATGTAAATCTGCACAATGAATAAAACTCAACATACTAGCGACCTCCTTTTTGCCTTTTATTTTAGCATTTTTTTATTTAGAAGTCAGTAAAAGCGAACAAATTTTCGCTTTTTGCCCGTTAGGAATTCTGCTTATTTCTAAGAAAGTCTAAGATTTACTTCCATTTAATTGCTTAATATATTTTATCTTATATACCATCAAAAAGTTCTCAGAAAGTTTCTCAATATTTTAAATAGTTAGCTCAGTTAAAATATAGAAATTAACCGTCGTTTTTTTATAAAAAGTATGCTAAAATCTACCTAGGCAACCCTTAGGTTATACCTAAGGAATTAGTGTAATAATGGAGGACTTACAATATGGCAGAGGAAACAGAAAAAACTTTAACGCAATTAGCCAATGAGCTAAATGTATCTCGTGATAAAATAATTTACCGCTACAAAAAACTTCCAGAAGAAGATTACTTTAAAGAAAATAATACAATCTATTTGCGTCATTCAGGTATTCAAAAAATTGTTGATGACTTAGGAGATGATATCAAAGAAAATAAAGAGGACGAAGAAGAAGAGGAATACCAAGTGAACCCTTCTTTTGATTACCTCGTTGAACAGTTAAGTAAAAAAGATGAACAAATTGATCAATTGCAAAAACTAGTTGATCAACAGCAACAATTAAACGCAGAAGATAAAAATTTAATCAAAGAATTACACCAATATTTGTCACTTGAAGCGCCCAAAGAAGAAGATACTAAAGATAAAGAAAATTACGATGAACAGTTACAACAAAAAGATGAACAATTAGCACAATTGCAAAAGCAGTTACAACAAAGTGAAGCAATCCAACAAGAAAAAGAAGCACTGGAAACAGAACTGTCTTCTTTGAAACAACAAAAAAATAAAAAGTGGTATCAATTTTGGAAATAAAATACACTGTAAGCTAATTAAATGCAGAAAAATATCCGACCTATATTTAAAAAGACTTTCAATTAGTCGTAAATTTATGACTAATTTCTGACAAAATGCTGGAACGTCTTTCTGTCTATAGTTCGGATATTTTTATATATTTTATCGAGGTAAAAGATATGTTTTCACAAAACAATTAGGTTCTAGTTCTTTATCTGCCGGCTGTACAACAATACAGTCATAAGAACCCGTCGTTAAATGTTTTTTCTTAGCTGGTAAAATGACTTTTCCATTATTTAATTTTGCTCTAATATAACGTGTCAACTTGCTCTTTTCTCGGTAACCACTTACAATTTCTGCATTATATTCTTTTAATAAAAATTGTTCATTTTGAAAAAAGTAAGCAAGTAACGGCCAATAAAAAAGGTGGAAATTTATAAGACTCGCAAAGGGATTACCCGAAAGAGATAAAATAATTGTATCTTGCCATCTAGAAGCCATTACTGGTGTTCCTGGTTTCATTTTAATAAAATGAAAAATTTCCTCTGCTCCTAACTCTTTAATCCCTTGAGGAAGAAAATCTTTATCCCCTATTGATACACCACCTGTAGTTAAAACAACATCAAACTTTCCTGCATATTGTTTTAAAATTTGAGAAAAACGTACAGGATCATCCGGACACTTTTCTTGAAATATAATTGTACCATTGTATCGTTCAATGTAAGAAGCTAAAGTATAAACAGTACTATTATAAACTTTGCCAACTGTCAACTCTTCACCAGGAGAAAGCAATTCACTACCTGTAGCGATCAACCCAACGCGTATCCTTTTGAACACCTTTAGCTTTGTAAGTCCCACAGCTGCTAATGTACCGATAATTTCACTATCTATTATTGTACCAGCCTGTATTATAAGCTCTCCTGTAACTAAATCCTCGCCCTTTTTTATATAATTTTCACCAGGTACTACCGAGGTAAATACTGCTATTTGTTTGTCGTCATCATTTTCCGTATTTTCTTGTTTAACCACAGCATTATAACCCTGAGGTATCTTTGCTCCAGTTGTAATACGGACACAAGTATTCCTTGTGGCATTTATACTGGATGGATCATCTCCTGCATACACACTAGCAATCACCGATAGTGAGACTGGCTCTTCTTGCCTTACTGATATTGTATCTTCTGCAAATAATGCGTAACCGTCCATTGCTGATTTTGAAAAATTGGGTACATCGATAGGAGAAGGGATATCAAAAGCCGCAATACGCCCATAACTTTTACTTAGGAGAATAAGCTCAGTAAGTTTTTGTTTACGGAAATTTTCTTTCAAACGTCTTACTGCTTCTGCAAGTTCTAACACAAAAAATCCCTTCTTTTCTCGCTTTATTGACTTTCACTTGCTTTATTTCCCAACGGTTCAATTGATACAGCACAAACTTTATACTCTGGGATAATTGCAATATCATCATAAACTGCGTTCGTAATTTCATTAACATTTCCATCTTGAAAGTGGAAAGTCATAAATACTGAATCTTCTCGAACACGATCTCCCACTTTAGCAAAAGTTTCGATAGAACCTCTTCTTGAAGAAACTTTTACTTTATCCCCATGGTTGATACCTAATTGTGTTGCACTGTCAGAGTTGATCTCAATATAAGATTTATTCGAGATTTCATTAATCCCTGGTGTCCTGCCAGTCATAGAGCGTGTATTGTAATGATAGAGCATGCGCCCAGTAGACATGAGATACGGATATTTATTGTCTGGTAATTCTTGGGCTGGTTGATAGGAAATTGCTTTAAATAAACCTTTCCCACGCGCAAATTCTCCTACATGCATAATCGGTGTACCCGGATCGTCCAAGCTCTTACAAGGCCATTGTAATCCATTTTCTTGCTTCAATCTTTCATAGTTAACTCCAGCAAAGTTAGGAACTAAATAAGCAATTTCATCCATTATTTCACTAGGATGTTCATAATGCATCGGATAGCCCATTCTAGTTGCAACATCACAAAAGACCTTATAATCTTCACGAGCCTCTCCTGGTGCATCTACTGCTTTACGAATACGTTGGATACGACGTTCTGTGTTCGTAAAAGTCCCATCTTTTTCAGCAAAGGCTGCTCCCGGTAAAACAACGTCAGCGTATTTAGCTGTCTCCGTCATAAACAATTCTTGTACAACTAAAAAGTCCAATTTCTTTAATGCTTCTCGTACATGGGAAACATCTGGGTCTGTGACGACTGGATCTTCACCAAATATATAGAGTCCTTTAATATCTCCTTTGGCAGCTGCTGGTAACACCTGTGTAGAGGTCATACCAGTATTTGAACTAAGTGGAGTTTGCCAAGCTTTTTCAAATTTTTGCCTGATTTTTTCATCGGCAACTTTTTGATAACCTGGAAAGTCAAAAGGAGAGCATCCCATATCGCAAGCTCCTTGCACATTATTTTGACCACGTAAAGGATTCACTCCACAACCAGGTCGTCCAAGTTTACCTACTAGCATAGCCATATTAGACATGCTCATAACTCCTTTGGTACCGGTAGAATGCTCGGTAACACCTAGGCAATATATAATCGGAGCTTTTTTCGCGTTGGCATACAGTCTTGCAGCCTTGATTAAATCTTCTTCTTCAATTTCACAAATTTTTGCTACAACAGCTGGGGTATAATCAGCTACAAGTTCTTTAAGCTCTTCATAGCCTTCTGTACGTTCTTGTATAAATTTCTCGTCTTCTAATCCTTCGTTAAGGATAACGTTCATAATTCCATTGGCAAAAGCAACATTTGTCCCTGCTTTAACTTGAAGATGCAATTCACTATTTTTTACTAAATCAATCTTTCTTGGATCCACAACGATTAATTTTGTTCCATTTTGTACTGCTTGTCGGATTTGTGAACCAATCACGGGGTGCGCTTCAGTAGGATTTGAACCCACTAGCATAATTACATCGACATCGGTTGTAATATCTTCGATCGTATTTGTCATTGCACCGCTTCCCAAAGTATTTGCTAGACCATGAACAGAAGCTGAATGACATACACGCGCGCAATTATCCACATTATTGGAAGCAAAAGCAGTACGTACCATTTTTTCAAAGATAAAATTATCTTCATTGGTTGAACGAGAACAAGAAAATCCAGCTAAACTATCCGGACCATAGTTATTTTTTAAATCCATAAACTTCTTACTGACTAACTCAAGCGCCTCATCCCAACTTGCTTCTTCAAATTTTCCTTCTCGTTTGATCAACGGTGTTTGCAATCGGTCACCGGAAGCAACGAATTTATAGGAAGCAAATTTTCCTTTAACACAGAGCATATTTTTATTGGCTGGACCGTTGGCAGGCTCTGCGCCTACAATAACATTATTTTTTACTAAAAGGTTCACTTGACAGCCAGTACCACAATGAGGACAAGTCGTTTTTACTTTGGAGGTTTCCCATTTTCTAAATTTTACAGAATCTTTTACAGATAATGCACCTGTTGGACAAACTGAAACACAATTCCCGCAAGATTCACAATCAGACAATTTCCAATCTTCACCAAAGCAAGGTAACATTTTTGTATCAAAACCACGATTAGAAATACTAATCACATCTCGTCCTTGACGCAATTGACAAACGCGGGCACAAGCTCGACACATAATACATTTTTCTGGATCATAAGTGAAAAAAGGATTGGTATCATCAATTTGATTGGGCGCTTGTCGTTTTCCAGAAAAGCTTGTATCAGCTAAACCATATTCCATCGAATAATCCTGCAGTTTACAATCTCCATTTTGAGCACAGCTAAAACACTCTAATTTATGATTACTTAAAAGTAAATCTAAGACGAAACGTCTAGAGTCAGATACCTTTTTGTTATTTGTATGAATAACCATGCCTTCTTGAGCGTGGGCAGTACAAGCAGTAACTAAACCGCCCTTGCGACCACCTTCTACTTCAACAACGCACATACGGCAAGAACCATCAGGAGCTAATTCTTTCAAATGACACATAGTAGGAATCTCAATTCCAATTTCTTTTGCCACATTTAATAAAGTTGTGCCTTTTGGGACTGTCACTTCTTGATCATCAATTGAAAGTGTTACTGTTGCAGTGGGGGCTGTTGACATCATTACCACATTACCTCCTGTACTTTTTCTGCCTTTGTATCAATTACTTGTTCAAATTCTTTAGGGAAAGCTTGCATAGCGCTAAAAATCGCTGTAGAAGCGGATTGCCCTAACCCACAAGCAGATAACTGTGTCACATGGGTTAACATAGCATTAAAACGTTGCATATCACCAGGCATTCCCATTCCTTGTTGGAATTTTTCTAACATTTCTAAAATACGTAAGGTGCCAATTCGACATGGAGTACATTTGCCACAGGATTCATGAGTAAAAAATGCGGCGACTTGTGTAAGGTAATCAATAATACTAACACTATCATCCATAACTACGATTGCACCGGAACCGACGGATAGATCTTTATCCCACATACCATCATAAGAATATATACAATCTTCTAATTGAGAAACACTACCAATAGGTCCAGATTGCCCACCGAAATGTATAAATTTTAATGGACGTCCAGTGCTGCTGCCTCCACCATATTCTTCTGAATATAAAATTTCATATAAGGACGTGCCAAGATTTACTTCATAAAGCCCTCGATTTTTCACGTGTCCTGTTAAACAAATTAGTTTCGTTCCACCACCATCTTCTGTTCCTAATGATTTGAAAGCTTCTCCACCATATCGCAAAATGTAGGGTACACATGCATAAGATTCAACGTTATTAACTAAAGTCGGTTTTAAATATAAGCCTACATCAGCCAAATGTGGCGGTTTCACGCGAGGACGTCCTGTTTTTCCTTCAATTGAATTTAATAATGCCGAATTTTCACCACAAACATAAGCACCTGCACCGGAAATAATTCGTATGTCATAATCAAAATCGGCGATACCTAAGATGTTTTTTCCCAACAAGTTCATTCTTCTGGCATTTTCCAAGGCGGCATTTAAGCGATCATGAAGATGACGGTATTCACCACGAATATAAATATACCCTTGCGGTGAGTCAAATAAATAACCAGCAATTGTCATGCCCTCGATCAAAGCAAGCGGGTCAAAATCTAATAATGCTTTATCTTTAAATGTCCCTGGCTCCCCTTCATCTGCATTACAGACAATATATTTAGGACTTCCTTTTGAATAAAACAAATGCCGCCATTTTTTCCCGAGAGGAAAAGCAGCTCCACCCCTACCTCGTAATAAAGCGGCTTCTAATTCTTCCAAGATATCTTCTTTTTTCATTTGTAACGCTTTTTTTAATCCTTCATAACCCGATAAAGCACAATAATCTTGTACATCTGTTGGATCATTCATTTTTTCAAAACGTGTCGTTAAAACTTTTTTATTTGTCATTTTTTAGCTTCCCTCGCTATATAAGTCTGGATACTTACCGGCTTTTAGATCTATAATTAACGTTTGCAGTTGTTGTATAGATAGATTGGCAAATACACGATCTTTAATTTTGATCATAGGATCCTGTGCACAAGCACCAAAACAAGGTATACCATGATACATAAACAAGCCATCCTCGGTCGTTTCGTTTTCTTCAATGCCTAATATTTCTTTTAAAGCATTGCGAATAAAGTGTCCGCCGGAAAATTGACAAGGTGCACTATTACAAATTTTGATAACATACTTTGCTTGCGGTTTTTCCTTTAAAATTGAATAAAAGGTGATCATTTCATATACACGCGTTTCTGTGATTTTTAATTCTTCTGCTACAAAGCGTGCTGTCTGTTGATCAATATAACCATCTGTTGATTCAAACTGCATATCAACCAGCATATTTAATACTTGCTCTGGATTTTTATTATAATAATCAATAATTTCCATTTTTCTATCTACGGACAATACTGTCATTTTTATCAACCTCTTTTAAAGTTTTTGGGGGACTTTTATTTCCCAAAAACTTCCTTTTACTGTATTTTTTATTCCTATCTCTTTGGTCTTCATTGACGAATCAAAAATTTTATCAGAAAGTTCATAAACAGCTTGAGCTGTGGGCTTAACTCTCTTTTTTTGATTATCCATCATAATAAATAATCCTGGCCTTATGTATTTTCGTAAAGAATTGGACTCACAAACAATCATTGCATCAGCTGGTACTTGTTTTAAAAAATCTAAGAAGCCTTCTTGCAAATGATCTTCAAACGCTTTTAACAAATAAACTTTTTCAGCTCCAGCCTTTAATAATTGCATCGTATCTTTTTTTCCATGTATATGTTGTTCTTTTACCAGTTCATAACCAGAGGAAATGCTTGTACATATACCACAACCGACTGCTCCTCTTTGACATACACCACGTTTTCCACTAATAGTAACAATTTTTAAAGCAACGATTGTGTGTGTCTTTTTTTCATTTTCAATGATTTGCTTTGCAATCGTTGTTTTTCCACTATTTCTCCCAGTTGACCCGATTTGTAACAAATTAGGTACATAAAAACTATCACTCACTTAGATCACCCGTTCTTCCGTTGTCTCTTGTAGGGTTTCTGCTACTTCCGGCGCTTCCTTAGGGGCATGATTAGTTAAATAAACAGGAACGGCTAAAAATAAAGCCCCGCCAATTTCATTGCCTATAAATACAAAGAAAATATTTTTGAACATATCAATAAGTGATATATCTGCTCCAGCGAAAAAGGCAGCAGGCAGAATAAATGCATTCGCTACAACGTGCTGAAATCCACAGACGACAAAGATCATAATCGGAAACCATAACCCAAATATTTTTCCGACAAAGTCTTTACTCATTGCTCCTAACCATACAGCCATGCAAACAAATATATTACATCCTATCCCTGAAACAATCATAACAAGAGGGCTATCAGCTGTTTTTGCCAATGCGACTTGCAGCGTTTTTGCTGCAAAGTCACCTTCTGTCAGGCCCACGATATGACCGAAAAAGTAGGCAACTAATATGCCACCGACGATATTTGCTAGTAAAACGAGCATCCAATTTTTAAAAACATTTAATATAGACACTTTTTTTTCTAAAAGACCAAACATCATTGTCATACCGTTTCCAGTTACCAATTCACCACCTACAAAAGTAATAGCAATTAAACCGATAGGAAACAACATCGCACCTAATAAGGTAGAAAAACTCCCCCATTCTTCTGGTGTTGTTCCTGAAACGCGAATGAATGCTAAATAACCAAGTGCAATAAAACCACCTGCCATAATACCTAATAAAAATAATTTTCCAAATGCTAACTGACTTTTAGTTTTAGCTTTTTTAGCAAAAGCTGTCATTGTTTCTTCAATCGAATAACTGTTCATATCCTTCTTTCACTCCCTTTGTCCCCAATAAATTAGCTCTGCAGGATAATTGATATTTACGATATCAATATTTTTCTTCTTAACTTTTTTTACATCTAAGTAATCAAAAGCCGTTCGTATCTTTCTATTGTCCATCGCTAATTGTTTTTCGAATTGTGGCAAACAGCTATGATGATAAAAAGTAAACAAAGTCTCAAGTTTCTCGCCTGAAAACAATATCACTTGTTCATCTTCAACATATTCAAACAATTGTCTAATTTTTGTCACAGTGATATCAGGAATATCACAAGCAACTAAAAATACATACGGAGTGTCAATATGCCTTAATGCAGTGACTAGACCTCCCAAGGGACCTTTTTGAATAAATTCATCTTCTAAAAATACATGGTTAGCAAGCAATCGAGTAGGAAATTTTTGTTTATGATCAGTTACTAACAAGACGTTAGGGAAAATCTCTTCTAAAGTCATCGCCGTTTCTTCCAACACGTAACGCCCCTTAAAATGAATAAGTGCTTTATCAAATCCCATTCTTTTGCTTTTTTCGCCGCACAATATCACGCCTGTGACATCTTTTGGATTCATTGCACACCACCTATAAAACGCTTTCATTATAATGCCTGACTTTTGTAAAAAAAACTGCCCAAAAACGCTTTGCTAAATTTTATTTTTCCGTGCAAAAAAATTTTTGTTTATTTAATTATAAAACTTATAAATTAATAGTCAAGTGAAATTGTGCATTTTTAACGTTATTACTTAAAAAATAGACGAGAGGATTTTACTCTCGTCTATTGATTAGCCACCAATTTGGCTCATATGTCGCCATGTTGGTTTTTTATTTTTCACTTGCTCTTGATTTAATAATGCCATTTCATGATTCTTCGGTTTTATAGCTAGCGCTTGTTGAATTTTCTCTTGAAAGCTAGCAAAGTCAAAAATCGTATCTCGGATATTTTCTTCATCATCCCAATAAAGACATGATTTTATATAACCGTCTGCAGTAATCCGCAAACGATTGCAACTTTCACAAAAATTACAACTAATAGGATGAATTAATCCAAAACTTCCTTTTGCACCCCTAATTTTATAATTTTCAGAAGGGCCGTTACCATCTAAACTGATCGGATCATAGCCCCAATGATTTGTTTGACACGTATCAAAAATTGTATCTAAACCGCGATACTGTTTTGCCCACTGTTCATCTTGTTGTATCGGCATAAATTCAATAAAACGAAGATTTACATCATGGTCAAAGGTATATCGCAAAAAATCTGCAATCTCATGATCATTTTGTCCGTTTATAACAACGGTATTGATCTTTATCTTTTTAAAAGGGAACTTATTTGCAGTATCAATTCCTTTTAATAAACGATCTAAATTGCCACCGCGTGTAATTTCTTTATATCGTTTTTTATTAAAAGTATCCAAGCTGATATTTAAACGGTCCAAACCAGCATGATATAGTTTTTTAGCCAACTTGGGCAGTGCAAGCCCATTTGTAGTCATTGAAATATCATCAATTTCTGCTATCGCTGAAATTCCTTCAATGATTTCAATAATATCTGATCGCATCAAAGGCTCTCCACCGGTCAGTCTTACTTTTTTTATACCCATCCGCGCAAAATTTTTTACCATCTGAATGATTTCCGCACAGCTTAATACACTCTCATCCGGAAAAAAAGGCAAGCCTTCCTCGGGCATACAATAAACACAACGCAAGTTGCATTTATCAGTAACAGAAATACGAATATAATCGTGTTTACGTCCAAATGAATCATGCAAGACGGCTTGTTGTTTCAACATAAGATCATCCCCCACTGACTGGTGGTATCAAAGCAATTTCGGCGATATCACCCATGGCATAACTTTCTTTTCCAATAAAACTTTGGTTGATCGCAACACTACATTCAGATATCTCTGCTTTGTATTGTGGAAATTGTTGTTTAATTGCTTCTAAGACAGCCACTTTAGTTACTTTTAGAGGTAAATCAACGATTACCTCATGGTTTAATTTTTCTCCTAAATAAGCAAACGCTTTAATTTTTGTCTGCATTCAATTCGCCTCCCCATCGAATTTCGTCTGTATCAACTTCTTTTTTCCAAATTGGAACGGTTTCTTTCAAATGGTCTATAATATATTGACAAGCTGCAAAAGCTTCTTTGCGATGTGGAGCAGCAACACCTACAAATACCGCTTCTTCGGTCAATGCTAAATTCCCCAAACGGTGCACAACAATCGCGTTTGCACCCGCTTTTTCGACTTCGGTCGTTAATTTCTCTAACTCTTTTATTGCCATTTCTTGATAGGCTGTATACTCAATTTCTTTTGTCTGAATTTTACCTGTCCACTCTCTTACAGTACCAGTAAATACAACAACTCCGCCGTATTGTTTATTTTTTAATTGTTGGTACAAATAAAAAACATCGATTGATTCATATTGTAATTTAACAATTGCCATTCATTTATTCCTTTCTCAAAGCATAGCAAACATTTCATTTACAAAAGCATTTGTGTTTCTTATCACTATTATAAGCCAAAAAAGATTTTTTTAAACAAATATTTTTTATTGTTTACTATAAACAAAATGTCCACTTTTTCCGCCTTCTTTTTCTATCAAATGGCAATCTGTAATTTGCATACCACGTTCCATTGCTTTACACATATCATAAACAGTCAATGCCGCAATTTGACAAGCAGTCAACGCTTCCATTTCCACACCAGTTTTTCCTGACATTTTAACAGTCGCAGTTATTGTCAGCGTATCTTTTTCATTATCTTCAAATATAATATCTACTTTTTCTAGCGGTAATAGGTGACACATCGGAATCAGTTCACTAGTCTTTTTGGCTGCCATAATGCCCGCGGTTTGTGCAACTGCTAGCACATCACCTTTTTTTACTTTACCATCTTTAATTCTTTGTAAGGTCGTCTCTTCCATGATCACTTTTGTTTGAGCGCTAGCTTTTCGCACAGACCTTTCTTTGTCGCTGACATCGACCATATTCGCATGACCTTGCACATTAAAATGAGTTAATTTATCCATACTTTTTCTCCTATCTATTATTAGTGGGATTGCATTTCTAAAAATATATGCTATGTTAAAAAAAGAAGTTCAATATTTAACAAATGAGGGGTTTTAAATGAACCGTTATGATCGCCAAATACGCGTTGACCAACTCGGCTTGGCCGGACAAGAAAAAATAAAACAAGCGGTTATTCTGATTGTAGGGTGTGGCGCACTGGGTACTTACACTGCAGAACAGTTGATTCGTACCGGCGTACAACATTTAATTTTAATTGATCCAGACGTTGTTGAAGAAACCAACTTACAAAGACAAACGCTTTTTACCACAAAAGACGCACAAGCTCAAAAAGCAAAAGTAGCAGCTGCAAAAGAAAAACTTCTTCAAATCAATCCTAAAGCAAGAATTGATACCTATCAAGAACGATTTGATAGTGCTTTATTCCACCAGCATAAAAAGATCAATTTGATTTTAGACTGTACAGACAATTACTTAGCAAGACGATTGATCAATGATTACTGTTTGGCCTTTAATTTACCTTTTATTTTTGCATCTGTCGCTAGTACTTCAGGACAAGTGATGCCGCTTTTTCCCAGCAAAGGTCCCTGTTTATCTTGCGTTTTTCCTCAATTACATCAATTAGAAAAAAAGGGATGCGATACTATCGGTGTAATAACGCCAATAGTTCCGTTGATTTCAAGCATCCAAATTTCACTTTGCTTGCAATACTTAGTAGGAGAATTAAAAGATTTTCAAACCCTACATATGGTCGAATCATGGCCCTTAAAAATTACTTCTTTTCAAGTAAATAAACAAGCAGATTGTTTGATGTGTAATCAAAGCCAAAGTGATACCAGTGCTTCAGAATTGTCCGAAACTTGTGGAAAAGTGTTTCAAACGACTTTTTCTTCTCTTCGTCTTGAAAAGATAGAACAATTATGTATACAGCAAAAACTTACTTATCAAAAGAACCCTATTGCAATAAAAACACAACTTGGTAGTTTTGAGATCACATTTTTTAAAAATGGTCACACACTTTTTTACGGTTTTACTGAAACTGAAGCCAAGGAAACATTTGGCAAAATCAAAAAATATTTAGCTCAATCGCATTCATAATAACTAACTTTGCTAAATTTATCTAACCATAACAATTTTTAAACAAGTTAATAAAAAAGGTTTTTGAGGAATTCCCTCAAAAACCTTTTTTTATTAACTTTCATATAATTCTCTCAAAGGCGTCATAATAATGCGATTTAAATCATTGATCGTTGTACTGAAAACTTGTTCTTTTTGCATCAAGTCATTAATTAAAGGCTCTTGTTGAACTTGTTGCGCTAATTCTTGTGCTCTTTGCGCATCTTCATCTGTCATATCTTCGCCTTGTGACATCTTTTCTTGTAATTCTTGTTGAAAAGTTTGAAATTCCTTAAATAAGCGATAAGCTTCTTCGTTTTTTTTCAATTCAGCAAAAGAACCACTTAAGTCTTGGAACTGTTCCAATTCTCGAATCTCTTTTTCCAGTTGATTCGCAGTATCATAAATATTTGCCATAAAAATTTTCCTCACTTTTTCTTTATTTATTTTATTGTAACACGTTCGACATTGATTGGCTAATCGTTGTTAAAGCGCTCTTTAAAGCCTCGAATCAGGTCTTTGCCACCTTCTTTAACACGTTCGCCAAATTCACTCATCCCTTGTCTTGCATCGTCGGTAAACTGATCAACATTTTGTTTCCAGCCGTCTCCGTCTTCATCTCCAGAATCTTCTTCTGTTTCAGAAGACTCTTCTACTTTCCCGCCAGTTGCATAAGCATCGGCCACGTCAAATTGTGTATTATTACTATAAGGCAACATGTTTTCCGCCTGTGCTTTAAAGATTTGACCTACAACATCACCACTAGTGCCGCTAAAGTTGTGTTCTTCATCCGTTTCTTCAAAACCAAGCCAAGTAGAAATTACAGTATCAGGCGTATATCCAACAATCCATTGGTCGTTATTTTGGTCGGGATCATAGTCCGTTTCTGTGGTACCTGTTTTACCTGCAACAGTATATCCATAAGGATTAGCACTGGAAGCTGTACCATTAGAAAATGTTCCTAAAAGCATACTGGTCATTTCATTAGATGTCTCTTTAGAAATAATTTTTTCGCCTTTAGGCTTTGTATTATCAACGATTACAGCGCCATTAGCATCCACAATTTTTGTGATCAGATGAGGCGTATATAAGGTACCACCATTCGCAAATGAACCGTAAGCTCCTGCCATTTGTACTGGTGAAGTGCCGTACTCCAAACCTCCTAATGCCAGTCCATAATATTTATCTGAATCAGTTAGTTCAAGCCCAAATTCTTTTGTTTTGTTATAGCCCTTATTTATTCCAAGCTCATGTAACATCCAGACAGCTGGTAAATTCAAACTACGAGCAACTGCCTCATACATAGGAACTTCCCCTTCATGCTCGCCATTGAAATTTTTGGCATCATAATAATCTTGTGGTTCATCTTTTAATGTGCTATCTGGCATATAGCCCGCTTCAAGAGCTGGCGTATAAACACTCAATGGTTTGATCGTCGAACCAGGAGAACGTTTCATATCTGTAGCAAAATTAAAGCCTCTAAATGTATGCTCCCCACGACGCCCAACCATGGCTTGTATACCACCAGTGTTAGGATCAACAGCCACAGAAGCTGATTGCACCATTGTTCCATCCTCAGCATCAGCTGGAAAATTGTTACCATTGTCGTATACTTCTTGCATGCCATTTTGAAAATTCGTGTCTAAATCAGTATAAATCTTATAACCACGATTCATTAAGTCATCTGCCTTAATATCGTACTTTTCTTCTGCTTCTTCAATGACAGCGTCAAAATAATAAGGGTATTGGTAACCTTCATCCTCTTGTTGATAAGTATCATTGACTAAATCACTTATAGCGACTTGTTCTTCTTGCTGTGCTTCTTCTTTTGATATTTTATTGTTATCCACCATTACTTGTAGAATGGTATCGCGTCGGTTACTTGCATTTTCTGGATGATCAATAGGATTATATAAGGACGGACCTTTTAACATACCAGCAATTGTAGCTGATTCTCCTAGTGTAAGATCGGCTGCATCCACACCAAAATATTTTCTGGCTGCATCTTGCACGCCCCATACGCCATTACCAAAGTAAGAGTTATTCAAATACATAGACATGATCTCATCTTTACTATAATTTTTCTCAATTTCAATGGCTAAAAATAACTCTTTAGCTTTACGGTTAAAAGTTTGATCTAACGATAAATAGGCGTTTTTAGCTAATTGTTGCGTAATTGTACTACCTCCACCGCCAGATGCATTTCTTCGAATAACCATCCGTAAACCTGCGCGAGCGATACCTTTGATATCAAAACCGCGGTGTTCGTAAAAACTTCGATCTTCTGTCGAAACTACTGCGTCTACTACGTAAGGAGACATGTCTTCTACACCGATATATGTACCTTTTTGTGAAGAAACACTTCCTGCTTCGTTTTCCTGTTTATCATAAATAACGGTCTCTTCTTGCAAGCCCGCTTTTAATTCTTGTACTTTGGTTGTTTTCGCTATATAAAAAAGATAGATACTCATTACTAAAACTACAATCAACCCAAGTAGTAGTAATATTTTATTGACATGATATTTCTTCCAAATTCTCTTGCGCCAGTGATGAAACTGTACAAGGTATGGTTTCAGCCATGCCCAAAATGACGATAAATATTTTTTTATCGTGCTAAAAAAGCGCTGAAAATCCATTACTTTTCCCTCCTGGTGTTAAGTGTAGCATAATTCCTTTTTTCTCAAATACTGCTCGAGTTGTATTTTTACTGATGAATCTTATACATTTTATCATTTATCTTAGCGGATTTGCTTATTTTTTTATTAAAAAAGCATTAAACATGATACAATAATGAAGCGAAAGGAAGAAATTCAATGGAGTATTCAATCACTTTACCTACTTTTCAAAAAACAATGACACTTCGTGAATTACTAGAAACCGAGTGGCTGGTGCCTCGGAAAGTACGTCATTTTCTGCGAACACGTAAAAATGTTTGGTGTAACCACCAATCAATAAAATTTCATGAAATGGTACACGCTAATGATATTATTACCTTGCGAATTGAAGAAGATGATTATAACTATCAAATAGTAAAAGCCGGATCAAAGGAAAATATCGAAGTTTTATATGAAGATGAACATTTAATTGTTGTCAATAAAGCTACCGGGGTAAAAACCCATCCTAACCAACCGGACGAAACAAACACTCTCTTGAATGACCTTAGTGCTTACCTAGGTGAAAAAGATGAACAACCCTATGTCGTTCATCGTTTAGACAAAGAAACCTCAGGTGCTATTTTATTTGCTAAAAACCCTCTTGTTTTACCTATTTTAGGAAGACTTCTAGAGCAAAAGAAAATTTATCGAAACTATCAAGCCATCGTTTGGGGAAAGCTAAAACAAGACTGTACAATCGATAAAAAAATTGGCCGTGATCGCCATGATAAACGTAAACGCATCATAAATGAACGCCAAGGTAAAACTGCCATTACCTATGTAAAAGTTCATCAAGTGCACAAACAAACCAGTGAAGTCTACTGTAGTCTAGCTACCGGCCGGACACACCAAATACGTGTCCATTTAGCAAGTATGGGACATCCAGTTGTTGGTGATCCACTATATCAAAACAAAAAAGAGAAACGCCTGGCTTTACATGCCTACAAAATAAAATTCCTTCACCCATTCACTCAGGAACAAATCGAGGTAATAGCTAAGCCAGGCCTTTGGTAAAAATAGTTCATTTGTTTTCTAGTAACTTTATTTCTTCTTCGGTTAGTTCTCGGTAATCTCCAGCTTCTAACTGATCATCAAGGTACAACGCCCCCATGCGGATGCGTTTTAACTGAATAACTTCTTTACCAACAGCATGAACCATCCGTTTTACCTGGTGATATTTCCCTTCATGTAATACCAAACGTATTGTCGATTCCTCATTTTCTTCATCTACTTGTTCGATTGTCAACTTGGCAGGTAAACAAAGTTCATCGTCGTCAATCTTTAAACCTTCATTAAAACGTTCAACGTCTCTTGTCGTCATAACGCCTTTAACCTCAGCGACATATTCTTTTTCTACATGTTTTTTGGGAGAAAGTAAACGATGCGAAAGTGCGCCATCATTTGTTATTATAAGTAGTCCTTTTGTATCTTTATCTAAACGACCTACCGGGAAAAGATCTGAGCGAAAATCTTGATCAGAAAAAATATCTAAAACAGTTAGTTCAAAATCATCTACCGTAGCACTGATAACATCAGTGGGTTTGTTGAGTATATAATAAAAGTATTTTTGATAAATAATTTCATCTCCGTCTAAAGTAACACGGTCCTCATATTCATTGACTTGAGACTTATCTGAAACTTCAGTTTTACCATTAACAGCTACTCGTTTCTTCTTAATTAATTGTTTCACTTCTTTTCTCGAACCCACATCCATATTTGCTAAATATTTATCTAAGCGCAAAGTTTATCCTCCTTTTTTAAAAGAAAGTTCGAAAACCAAAACGATTTCCGAACTTATTTATCTCTATTTTATTCTTAATTTTTGACGTAATGAAGCCATTTTTGCTCCTAAAAGTTTGTCAGCCAAACGAATTTTCAGTGTCATATACAGATAAGTGATTACACCTACTACCGCAACAATAAGGATTAAAATAAAAGATTGCACTTTTCGCTCTTGTGTGAAGATCATGCCGAAAATTCCGCGTGTAATAGCGGCGAATACAATCATAGCCATAGATAGCATAAATATTAATACTACCCGTCGAAAAGTTAGACCAACGTTAAATCCAGTTTCTTTGTGTAATTTACGTAAGTTAAGATAACAAGTCACACCAAATCCGAGTATGGTGGAAATTACTGGACCGTAAGATTCTAACATATAAATGCTCAGGTACTGCGTCAAAAATTTAACCGCTAGACCAATAGCAAAATAAAGCACGGCCGAAGAATTTTTATAAATTCCCTGCAGCATACTTGAAGTCAGCATAAACAATCCTAATAATAAGCCGGAAAAACTAACTGCAATCAGTAGATTCGCACCTAAACGGTTCGGTTGATAAAACAAAGTATTCAGCGGGTAAGCCAGCAACATCATACCAAATGTCGAGGGGAACATCACAAAAGTATACAATTGTAAATTATTACCAACGAGTTTTGCCAAAGCAGGGTGATCTTTTTTTGCAAAAGCTTCAGTCACTAAAGGTAAGCCTACTGTAGCTAAAGAAGTGGCAAGACCAATTACCACCATAACTAACTTATCTGGATTACTACTAAACAAAGCAAATAGAGATTTCAACTGCTGACCAGAATATTCCGTAAAACCAGTCATCGTACGAATAAACGTATATTGATCGACCATTTTGTAAATGGTAATTCCTGAACCTACAATGATAAACGGAATAGCTTCTCTAATGGTTTGAAGTAATAGCCTTGTTGTATTAACTTTGACGTTTCCGGGACTCATATCCGCTAAGACATCCAGACGCCCCTTTTCTTTTTTATAGTAGTAAAGTAATACAGCAATACTAGCTAGTGCACCAATAAAAGCGGCGAAAGTTGATTGTGTCACTGCAGCAACATAATCGCCACTTCCTAAGCGCATAATAACAAAAGTAGCCAATAACATATAACCAACGCGAGCTACTTGTTCAACTAATTGCGAAATAGCATAAGGCGCAACATTTTGTAAGCCTTGAAAGTAACCACGGATTACACTCATTAACGGAATAACTAGAATCGCCACGCTTAAAGAACGCATTGAAGGGATTAATTCTACTCCACCACCAGCATATTGCGCCAGAGCAGGGGCTGCGAAGTACATAATAATTGCAAAAACTGCTCCTAACCCTAACATCAGTTGCATAGCCCGTATAAAAAGTTTTTGACTAGCTCTATATTCATTTATCGAGTTATAGTAAGACACTTGCTTGGCAATCGCAGAAGGAAGTCCTGCAGTTGAAATCATTAAAAATAAGGCATAAACATTATAGCTCATCCCAAATAACGCATTTGCAGGTAAAGCATCCTCGCCTAACCAATATATCCAAGGCAAAAGATAAATGACACCTAAAAGGCGTGAACCGATATTACCAATTGTCATCCATGCAGAACCGCGAGCCATCTTGTCTTCATTTGTTAACTCTGGTGTTTCGGGGTCTTTATTATTCATCATGATTATCTTCTCCAACTTTCTTCATACATAATCCTTATTTTAATTCGAAACACCAGCAATCGCAAATGATTTTTAAAAACAGCTTCTTTTGTTAAAAAATTTTATCAAAAATACCGGTTTTTCTTCTCCTGTGCTATAATGGTTGAGAAGTTTTTTTCCAGAAAGCAAGGTGTGTGTAACTTATGTATTCCATAACCCTTAAAGGGCTCTATCAACTATTAAAAGAAAAAAATTTATTAAAAGAACCAAGCAGCAAAGAACAACTAACGGATCAAAAATTCACCTATTTGTCTTACGACTCCCGTGATTTAGCAGAACAAACCCTGTTTTTTTGCAAGGGACTCCATTTTAAAGTAGCGTCTTTACAAGATGCCGTGGATAAAGGCGTAAACGTCTATGTCTCTGAAACAAAATATGATACATCAGCACAAGCGATAATCGTTACTGATATTCGCAAAGCCATGGCTATTGTGGCACAAGCTTTTTATCATAACCCCCAAGATAAATTGTACAAAATCGGTATTACAGGGACTAAGGGGAAAACAACAACAGCTTACTTCATCAAAAAAATATTGGATGACGCATTTGCCAAAAAAGTAGCGCTCTTCTCTTCAGAAGAAACTACTTTAGATGGTACAACGCTTCTTCCTTCAAAATTAACGACACCTGAAGCGCTTGATATCTATCGACAGATGGCTACTGCTTGTGAAAATGGACTAACACATTTAGTAATGGAGGTGTCTTCACAAGCTTATAAAACAAAAAGGGTTTATAATCTTACCTTTGAAACTGGGATCTTTTTAAACATCAGCCCAGATCATATCAGCCCTATCGAGCATCCAACATTCGAAGATTATTTTAATTGTAAAAGACAATTGTTATTAAATAGTAAACAGATGGTGATCAATCATGAGAGTGATCAATTCGATATTTTAGAAAAAACTTGTAACGACCACCAAATTCCTTTATACACTTATGGACACAATGAAGGAACTTATCGTTTATCAAGTACAGAAGAAGCTCGTAGCTTTCATTTAACTGCGAAAAATAATGATATGTTAAGTATTAGCGGTGACTATAAGATAGCTTTGTTTGGACAATTTAACCATGAAAATGCCACAGCGGCCATTTTAGCTTGCGGGTTAGCAAATGTATCAAAACAAAAATGTCAAGAAAGCTTACCCTTAACTCAAATACCTGGTCGTATGAATTTACTGGAAAAAGCAAATGGTGCTTACATTTTTATCGATTATGCTCATAATTACCTGAGCATTCATTCCATCGGTCAATTCGCGCAAGAATTGAGGCCTAACGGGCGAATTATCATTGTCACTGGTAGTGCAGGAGGAAAAGCTATTTCTCGCCGACCTGATATTGGAAAAGCACTATCAGAATATGCAGATATCGCTATATTAACCAGTGATGATCCAGATTTTGAAGATCCTGCTGATATTGCTGCAGAAATAAAGGGTGCTATCACAAATCCTGATACCGATATCCAATTAGAGCTCGATCGCGCCAGCGCTGTTACTTCTGCTTTTAAACAAGCACAAGCAAACGATACAGTTATCATCGCCGGTAAAGGAACGGAGAGGATGATGAAATATCGCGGAACAGAAGTCGCTTACGAAGGTGATTTTGATATCATTAAACGTTTAATTAACGAATCCATTGAAAATTAATTATTTCATTTTTATTACATTTTTATTTTCTTTGGAGTAAGCCTTTATTTTTATGCAATTTTTCTTGTATAATCAATGTATAGATAAGTTGAAGGAGCGTTTTCATGTCTGCTAAACACAAAAAATTACTACTTTTTATCGGTGCTATCGTTATTCTTTTAGTTGCTTATTTTGCTTGGAAATTTTTAGCGGCTATTCTTGCTCAAGGAACGATTGAAAATTATACTCGTTCTACCGTTCCTTATGGCTTTGTATTAATGTGGTTTTTCCCAATCGTGGCGACTTCCACTTTATTTCTAGGATTGGCACGTACAAAAAAATAGGCTTGTAAAAGTACTCTTAGAAAAACTAAGAGTACTTTTTTTGTATTTATTGCCAGTTCATAAGCACTTTATTTCTCTTCTTTTGTTTTTTATACTATAGTGAAGTTGTAACATAAAAACACAAAAGGAGTGTTAATTCATGAGCAACAAAATGTCTGTTTCAACAGTAATTAATGAAGGCGGACGCGAAGGTGTTAGCAGATCTTTAAATGGTGATTTTGAAGTAAAAACATCTGGAACAAATAAAAAAGGTTACACTAACCCAGAAGAACTATTTGCTGCAGGATTTTCTGCTTGCTTTAATGGAGCGATCCAATTCCCATTAGACCGTGACGGTTTAGGTGACCGGGATCGTTCAATTCGTGCAGAAGTAACTTTATATGGAGATTTGCCAGATGATCACACTACACTTCATTTAGAAGTAACAATTATCGGTAAAATCGATGGTGTTTCCAAAGAAGATACTGTGAAGTATTTGCAAGAAACTGATAGTATTTGTCCTTACTCAAAAGCCGTAAGTGGTAATATTGACGTCAAATACGAAGCTGCTGAATAAAAAATATTAAATTGTAACAAAAGAAGCTAGAAAACTTCTAGCTTCTTTTTTTGTTTAATAAGAGTTACGGCTCTCATTTTTCTTATTCCGTTCGGAAAGTACGGAAACTACGCCTCGCTTTCGCTCGCTCTAGTATTGTTCATCATCAGTTCTCAGCTTCCTTTGGTCGCTGAATCGCTGTGATTCACAGCAAAAACGCAAGAACCAACTTATGTTGAATTCTTGCGTTTTTTTATTGTCCTTTAATTTGCAACAATATTAACAATTTTATTAGGCACCACAATTACTTTACGAATCGTTTTATCTGCCAAATGTTCTTGAATGTTAGGATTATTTTTAGCTAATTCTTCCAGTTCTTCTTTTGTCGCTTCAGCCGGAACTTGAACTTTTGCTCTAACTCTTCCATTGATTTGCAAAACAACTTCCACCTGATCTTCAACTAAAGCAGATTCGTCATAAGTGGGCCAAGCAACGTAAGAGATGCCGCCTTGGTTACCAAGGATTGCCCATAATTCCTCGCCCAAATGAGGAGCAACAGGTGCGAGTAATTGTACAAAACCTTCTATATAACCATAATAAAGTGAATCAGCTTTATTCGCTTCATTTACAAATACCATCAATTGGGAAATTGCGGTATTAAAGCGTAAGTCTTCAAAATCTTCGGTGACTTTTTTGACCGTTTGATTATAAACTTTTGTTAATGAACCGTCATTTATAGTGGTAATACGATCACGCATTTTTCCGTCTTCATCAACACACAAACGCCATACACGATCCAAGAATTTACGACTACCTTCTAAGCCGTTTTCACTCCAAGCAACAGAAGCATCTAAAGGACCCATGAACATCTCGTAAAGACGTAATGTATCCGCGCCATATTGTTCAATAACGTCATCAGGGTTAATAACATTACCTCGTGATTTTGACATTTTTTCATTGTTTGTACCTAAAATCATACCTTGATTATACAATTTTTGGAAAGGTTCTTTCGTGGGTACTACACCGATGTCGTATAAAAACTTATGCCAAAAACGTGCGTAGAGCAGATGCAATACGGCATGTTCAGCACCACCAATGTAAACATCTACCGGCATCCATTTCTTCAAGTGATCATAATCTGCTAGAGCACCTTTATTATGCGGATCTACAAAACGTAGGAAATACCAGGAACTTCCTGCCCATTGTGGCATAGTATTTGTTTCCCTATGACCTTTTTTCCCAGTTACTGGATCTGTCACATTAACCCAATCTGTTACATTAGCTAAAGGCGATTCGCCCGTGCCACTTGGTTTAATATCGGTCGCTTTTGGCAATTCTAATGGCAATTCGTCTTCTGTCAAGGCTGAAGTAGTCCCATCTTCCCAATGAATAATAGGAATAGG
>FLSG01585625.1_pt1 | contig 28283 bp, 23 predicted proteins | sample 1550511 | NCBI WGS metagenome assembly FLSG01 (sample SAMEA4031768, study PRJEB14383) | metagenome | biome: human; feature: oral; material: saliva | place: Philippines | collected 2014
AACTGATTTCTTTTAAAATCCTAAAAGCCACCTATTTCGACAGTTTTATAGCTTGTTATTCTATTTTTTGACAATAATACCACCGTCTCCACATGAAACGAGTGAACACTAAGTATGTCAAGTAGTTGCGTTCGTATGTGGGAACATATCCACATACTTTTTAACGATAGTATAAGGTTATCGTTAAAAGGTATTACCTAGACAAACTGAAATTTACCGTTCATCCCTAACCTCTATAATTTCACCTACAAAAACGATATGTGGTTGCCAGCCTCCATTGAAATCTGGATATTCTTTTGGCATGGAAGCATAGTACTCCTGAACTTCAGTTGTAATATCCTCTTTGGAAAATTGGTGCTGATACAACTTTTTGCAAAGAAATGTTAAATTTGCCTCTTTATAGGTTACACCCTGACCGATTTCAATAGGAGTCATTCCTGCACCAACAGCTTTATCGCCATCCCTGCCGGAATGCGAACCAATATAGCCCAATGCCTTTTTACAGCTTTCAGGATAAAAGCTTACCGTGAAAGTATCACTATTTTTCAAAAATTCACTGGTATAACGAGCTGGATGAACATAAACCGTAACCGTTGGTCTGCTTTTACCTGCAGTTCCCCAAATATTCCCCAGACTGCCCCAGCTAACAGTGCAGCTGTTATAATGTTCCATTGAGCCCGCTGTAACAACTGCCCACTGCTTATCAAACATTTCAAATACCTTATATTCTTTTTCTTTAAAGTTTTCCATATAACTTACCTCCATAAATTCTAATTTGTCTTTGTTTAAATTATATAATTCCATAAACCCTTTAGCAAACTTTGTGACAAGTTCATGATCAAGTGTAGTGGCTAAGTTTTCTTCATTAGGTCGCGTGGGCAGTACAAGCTTTTAGTTTGCGTCAGTACCTGACTTAACTAAAAGGGTAACTGCTTCGGCATGAAACGAATGAACACTAAGTTGCCTGTATGTCCATGGAAACATATCTATAAATCATTTAATGATAGGTTGGGTCTATCGTTGACAGTCGTACTAGAAATTTCTACTCTAAGGATGTCAAACGTTCATTCAGGAATTGTTCTACACAATCCTCAAAATCCAATCCCATTCTTTCTGCGAGAACGGCAAGCTACCAGACGCATTCTCAAATTTTTGAAGGAAGCAGTTCCTTATCTGTACTTGGCCAACGTCCTTGATTATCCATCGTTAGTCTTCCAACTAATCCTGCATCAGTCAGGAAGGCCAAGGAGTCTTCCTCTACTGACTATGTAGAGCCATGAATCTGCTTTTCCAACTCGTGATAACGCCTTCTAATTTTTGTTGACTGTACACTTACATCATTCAAATCCATTTTTAAACTCTCAAATTTATCTAACTTTATTATATCTAAAAACAGCCTTATATAAACTGTAAAAACACCTCATCATAAAGCGAGGAATCAAAGTTTTTGGGACAGTATTTAAACAAATATTTATTTCTAAATTTTATTTACTTACTGGATGTAATCCTTATGAGTAGTGTTAAGACTTCAGTTTGCAGTAGCACGCAGCCAATCAAACTTCACCTTGCTCGTTTTCTTGGGTGTGCCTTGCATAGGACGTACATCTGCTTCTACTTCGCTACTTCGTTGCTCGTACAAGCAGTGTTACGCATTCCGTATTGCACGCAAAAACAGTATGAATAACAAGTCATAGTGTCCGTTCGTGGAAACTTATCACTCATACTTTTTAACGATAGGACAAGGCTATCGTTAAAAGGTTTAAGCTGCCTTGGGAACGGGGATTTACTAACACCTTTATTTCTTCTTAATTTCCTTCGGTGCGAACTTGTCGGAATTTCCGACAGATTGAATTTTATTCAAGTTCTTCTAATGATATAAGCATTTCTATAAATTCTTCAAAATTATTTGCAAGTACTTGAATTTTATAATCATATTCTTGAAAACAAACGGATACTTTGGGTTCTCCATCTTTTCCACATTCACGATAATCTAAATAGATCATATCATGTCCACCAGATTCTGTATCTGCAATAATAATTCCTATATCTCGTGGATATTCCCATTCATTAAACCAAAATTCATTTCCAAATTTTCCAAATAAGGAACTTGGCTTGTTACCACCTATTCCAAAAAATCCAGTAAGCCCAATTTTATCCACTTCTTTTTTTATTTTTTAAATATGACATTGCATATTTTAAAATGATTTCATCTGAATAATTGCCACCAGTAGAATACGAAATATTCATTATAGTCAACGTTAATTCATTGAGGTCTATTTTATCATTTACTAGTTTTGATAAGATTTTTTTACATCTTTCAAAATCTTCTTTGGTTGCTCCAAATGGCAATTTCACAGCATTCACTCCTTATGCAATTCTAAATTAAACTACCCTATAAATTCTAATTTGGTTCTATACTATCTATTTAACTAACGCATGAGTTCAAGCCACTTTTTTGCGTTTTCACAAGTACTATCAATAGGCGTTGTAGATTGTTTGTAAACACTTCCCACTGCCAAGCCTTTCCTCCAATACAGCCTAATTTCGTGTATTCTTCAAGAAATTCTGCAAAAGAAATTGCCATTACATAACCATGTAAGTCGCTTCCGTCGTGACTTAAGTAGACTACTTTCCCATAAGACTCTTTTTCTAAATCTATAGCTAATAAATCACCATTGTCAAGCTCCTGAAATACCAGCTTATTGTGAAAAATCTTGTCATACGGATTATCATAATTAGGATAGCAAATATCTACCAAACCTTTTCTACTTTCTTCAAAAATGGGAATTAAATCTATTCCAAAATGCAAATTACCCGCAGAAATTTTCACCAACTCACTCGGTAATGGTAGTATTTCTTTGCCTTCAATATAAATATCCAAAAAAAACTCTAGATGTGATGAAATTTCTTTCAATGCCTGTCTAAATTCTATTGGTAGACTGTAACCTAATTCTTCTTCAAGCTTTAGAATATCTTCTTTTGCAACTTCTTTGCAAACAATTTCTTCTGTAAATCCACCTAATTCTTTTACTCTGTTTCTAAAGAAGTTTATCTAGCCAAGTTTCAGTAGACTATTTCACGCCACTCTCTGATTGTAGAAAATCTTTACAAGAGAGGTTACATCTACTACGCTACTTCGTTGCTCATACAAGCAGTGTTACGCATTCCCCGGTTCGCTGTTTCCAATCGCCATGTCGCTTTGCTCCTAGCTCTTTGACAGCTGTTGCGTGGGCAGTACCATCTTTTAGTTTGCGTCAGTACCTGACTTAACTAAAAGGGTAACTGCCTCAGTATGGAACGAGTGAACACCAAGTATGTCAAGTAGTTGCGTTCGTATGTGGGAACATATACACTAAACTATTTAACGATAGCATAAGGTTATCGTTAAAAGGTATTACCTCGACAAACTGGAATTTAAATTGTCGTAAAATAGCTGAGGTTTAATTCCATTCTTCTTGCACAGAAGCAATACTTTTTCTGCGATTTGAATTTTTTCTTTACTGTTTAAGCTTATATCTGAATCCATATGTTTTATACTGTCAACATATATAGCATAATCATATTCATCTCCCATACATAATTCCGAATCCACAAAATATTTTATTCCTTGTTCATCGTGATATTCGAGACCAGCTCTACCTAAAAGTACGATACAATCTCGCATAGTTCTCTCCCTATAAATTGAAATTTGTCTTCGTATAAAAATAATTCCCATTGTATAAATCCATAAGCTCTTTAGCAAACTTTGCTACAAGTTCATGATTAAGTGCAGCTGCTAAGGGTTCTTCATTATTATTAGCTCTTGGTGTCCAATTATATGATCCGTGCATTACATAGTCCATCTCTATGATACATAAGCCTTTATTTTATATACTTTATTTACTTAGTGAGTATAATCCTTATGAGTAATGTTAGGACTTCAATTTGCAGTAGCACGCAGCCAATCAAACTTCGCCTTGCTCGTTTTCTTGGGCGTGCCTTGCATAGGACGTACATCTGCTTCTACTTCGCTACTTCGTAGCTCGTACAAGCAGTGTTACGCATTCAACTTGCTCATTATTGTCCAAACCTATATTTAAATCTTCATCGATGATAGGAAGTTTAAAAGTAATTGATTTTAGCCATTGCCCATTCGGTTGCTTTTCTTCGTAAATTTGAATTTCAGAAATCAAAGCTGTAATTAACTGTCTACGCTCTACATCATTCATTACCTTGTAGAGTTTATCAAAATAGATCAAAATCTTATATATGTTATCTCCTGTAAGTTTCTCAGCTTCAATAGTTTGTTTCTTTGCTTTCGCATCAATTAACAATGATTCTAAGTCTTCAATCTTATCATACATACGATAAAGTCTATCGTCTAAGTCCTGTTTTCTTCGTTTGTAGTGCTTATCATCAGCATCTAAATTATCTATTTCCTCAATTAGCTTAAATTTCGTAGAATGGCTCTTCCTCAATTCTTTCTGGTAATTATCTATCTCTTTTTCTATTTCAGAGGTATCTACCTTCATGTTAATTTTTTCTTGCATCATAGAAGCAAATTTGGGATTGCTTACTATCTTTATAATTACCTCAGCAACTGCATCATCTAACAATTCTTCTCTGATTTGTTTATTGTAAGTACATTTATGACCTCTTATCATATGCCTATGTTTACAGCCATAGTAATAAAAATCTTTATACTTTGTACCATCTTTCTTTTTCTTGATACACTTGTTTCCAAACATTCCCACTCCACATATCGGGCATTTTACAATTCCTGATAACAAATGAGTTCTAACATCTTTTCCCTTATTCACATGCTCATATTTCTTTGCTTGAGATTTTAACTTAACCTGAGCAGCCTGCCACAACTCATCAGAAATTATTGCTTCATGAATACCTTCAGCTATTAAATATTCATCTTGTTCAACTTGCTTATATTCATTTCTTGTACCATGAACTTTTTCTAAAGTTCTTCTTCCAAAGGCTATCTTCCCGTTATATACCGGATTCTTTAATATCTTTCTTATAAGACCCGCATCAAATAATGGATTTTTCCCATTCTGTCTTGGAATTTTTCTTATTCCATGATTTTCTAGGTATTTAGAAAGTCCATTCGCTCCAATGGTTGTGTTAACATATTGATTGAAAATAATTCTTATAGCTACAGCTTCTTCTTCATTGATAAACAGTTTTCCATCGACAAGCTGATACCCATACGGGGCAAACCCTCCGTTCCATTTTCCCTCTCTTGCCTTTTGAATGCGACCTTCCATTGTTTGAACACGAATGTTTTCTCTTTCAATTTCAGCCACAGCTGATAAAACTGAAATCATCAATTTGCCTGCATCTTTGGATGAATCAATCCCATCCTCAACACAAATTAAATTGACTCCAAAATCTTGCATTGTTTGTAGAGTTGATAGAACATCAGCAGCATTTCTTGCAAATCTTGATAGCTTAAACACAAGAACAAAAGATACTCCATCCTTTCCGGATTTTATATCTTCCATCATGCGAGTAAACTGTATTCTTCCCTCAATAGATTTTCCAGACTTGCCCGCATCTTCATATTCTCCAACAATTTCATAATTATTATAAAGAGCGAAAGCCTTCATCCTTGATTTTTGTGCCTCTAAAGAATAACCATCTATCTGTATTGATGTAGATACTCTTGTGTAGAGGTATACTTTTATTTTTTCTTTTGACATAGCATTAACCTCAATATATTTCTCTATATCTTTATATTTCCCCAAAAAGTTTGGACTTATATATCAAGTATATTATAGCACTTTTATTTCTTTTTCTCAATCTGTGTTTTTGCCATGTCAAAAATATCTTCATTTTCAATGTTATTATCTACTGGCATTGGATCTGGCAGATTATCCAAATCTAAAACACCAGCATACTTTGTAATCAGATTTGCAAACAAATCAGCCAGTCCATTCCAGTCATTATCCACATACATCCCCCTTTCTTCAAACTCTTATATAATCAATCTATAGCTTTCTCATTTAACTAAGTTTTATGACATTAACGGGTGCTTAGGATTAGCAACATTGGAATCTCACCACCGCCCCTGTTAAGATGAGCCGGCTTTCACTAAAGAAGTATCATTATCATTACTTAGGTCAACGCTTACAAAGTTATCCCGTTCTTTGCTTTAAGAGAATTTATTTATCGCTCGTTTCCTTATATCCTTGTCTTTGACAGTATTCATTTAAACCGAATTTCTTCAGCAGAAAAGTCATGGCGTAAATTCCTTACGCTCACTAAGTAATTAAAAGTCCCGTCTTGGTCTATTCAATTGTCAAAGAACAACTGCCTAATGGCTATAAGAGAGAATTCCCTTTAAATATCTTGAATTTCATTTCCTATCTTCTAAAAAATTAAAGAGGACAGATCTCCCTTCACTTTATAAAGGAAAATCTGCCCTCACATACAGAGTATTTTCTACAATAATTTTTCTAAAATCTCTTTGAGCTTTCTTAAAATTCTATCCTTTCGCCATTGTATAGTCTGATAAGTTACTCCCTTATCTCTTGCAACACTTGATAAAGTTTCATCATTGAAATACAAGCGTTCAATAATATCTCTTTCTTCTGCATTGAGCTTGGATATAGCGTTTCTGACCGCTTCAATCATCATCTGTGTTTCGACAATCTTTTCGACATCAACGCTTTCATCAACAAGTGTTTCTGCAAAATGTCCATCCTGATCCAAGGACGAAAAAAAGAGCAAGTGGTTTTTTCTGTCCACCTGCTCTAAATACTTTTCATGTTCTCTTTCTCGCCAGTAGACTTTGTAAATATCTTCACTGACTTTTACCTTTTGTCCGTTTACATATAGATAAAATTCTTTTTTCTCTTTTTTCATTTTGAAGTCCTCCATTTCTTCTGACTGTTCGTTTTTCAGACAAAAAAAGGAGGACTTCTGCATCTGGGCATAAGAAATCCTACACAATGAAAGAAATGTATCTTTACACTAATTATATTTAATTGTTTAAGAAAGTATGCGTAATCACAGACAACTACAAGGATTATAGAAAAAAGGAGTGTTTTTATTCCATTTCAATTCTACAAGGTAACTTATACACTTGTTCATCTCCCTTTCCCTCCGTTCATTATAGATAAATAGCATCCATACCTACAGCCTCTTTTGATTATTTTCGCTTTTATATCAAATGTTCTTGCATTTACGCTTTGTCTTTTCCCATTATATTAAGTTCACTAAGCATCATAAGTATTCCAACAGTAATCATAATGAAATCCACCAGTGGTTGTGTGAACCATACCGCTTTTATTCCAAATACCATTGGTAAAAAGATCATTGCAGGAACAAATAAGAATAACTGTCTAAGCATAACAATAGTTCCGGCTTTCTTTCCGTTTCCGATTGATTGGAAGAATGTAATAGTCATCACCATTACTCCGTACAAGATAAATACAGAATAGAACAATCTGAAGTTTCCTACTCCCTGTGCAATAATGCCTGCTTCTACACCGAACAAGGAAAGGATCTGACTTGAAAACAGTAAAGATGGAAGCCAAAAGATTGCTGCAAGGATAAGTCCGCCGATAGAAAATACCTTCATACCTTGTCTTACTCTGTCAAACTGTTTTGCTCCGAAGTTTGTACCAACCACAGGTTGCAGCCCCTGACTCATTCCCCAAAGCGGAATAAATGAAAAGGCATATACACGAAGCGATGCTGCCATCAAAATTCCGTTCGTATCTCCACCATACTTAAATGCCATTTTATAAAGCATTGTTTGTTGTATCATAAATAAGAGCTGCATCATCATAGCGGATGAACCGACAGAAAACATTTCTTTTTTAATTTCCGCATCAGACTGTATCTTATGAATTTTAACGACCTTACTCTTTTTCAAGAAATAATGTAGTGTTACAGCAGCTTGAACAAATTGGGCTGTGATCGTTGCAAGGGCAGCACCTTCAATAGCGTATTCTCCCATAACGGTCATTAGTATCGGATCAAGTATGATATTAAGCAAAGCACCAAAACCCATAATCAGCATGGCTTTTTTCATCAGTCCTTCGCCACGCATCACCATATTGGCTGACTGTGTAAAGTTCACAAATAGAGAACCTATAAAAATCACTCTAAGGTATCTGATACCATAAGCTTTAATTTCACCTGTTGCGCCGACCATATCTAAAAAATATGGTGCGAGGAGGATTCCTCCGACTGTGATGATAGCAGAGAACAAAATCACCCAAAAGATTAAGTTACCCATAATTTTATCTACAGTTTTCTGATCTCCTTTTCCAATTGCTCTTGATAGGACAGAAGCTGAGCCTACACCGAGTAGGGTTGAAATCCCGCTGTTAAAAAAGGTGAGTGGCATTGCAACACCACAAGCGGTCATTGCTGTTTGTCCTATAATTTTTCCAGCAAATATTCCGTCCATCAAGGGATATAGACCGATGACTATCATTCCTATAACTGCTGGAACTGATAGCTGAAAGAGTAAGTCTATCGGTCTTTTGGTTAGTAGTTGTTCTTTTATATCCTGTTTCAAGTACTTACCTCCATTTATAATAAATATATTCTTACAGTATTTTTACGCCATTATTTTTATTTTGCAGCTCTACCATATTTTTATAAATCCCATTTAAAGCAATTAGCTCATTATGGGTTCCTTGTTCTGCAATATTACCTTCCTTGATTACAATAATATTGTCGGCATCTCTAATAGTATTTAATCTATGGGCGATAACTAATAATGTTTTATTCTTTACTAATTCACTGATTGCTTCCTGTATATAGCTTTCATTATCCACATCAACACTTGCTGTTGCCTCGTCAAGAATTACAATAGGAGCATCTTTTAATATACAGCGAGCAATAGAAATTCTTTGTTTTTCACCACCAGATAGAGTTGCTCCTCCCTCTCCAATCATTGTGTCAAATCCATCAGGAAGTGCCATAATAAAATCATAGCATCTTGCTTTCTTGGCTGCTTCTATAACTTCTTCTTTCGTTGCATTTTCTTTCCCCATGGCAATATTGTTAAAAATCGTATCTTGAAATAGATAAACTCTCTGGAAAACCATACTGATTTCCGACATCAATTCAGATAGTGAAACATCCTTTATATTCACTCCTCTAATCAAAATTTCACCGGAGTCTACATCCCAAAATCTTGTCAAAAGATTTGCTACTGTGGATTTGCCTCCCCCGGACTGTCCAACTAAAGCCGTCATTGTATTCTTATTCATTTTGAAACTCATATCATGCAAGACCTCTTTTTCACCATAAGAAAATTTAACATGATTAAAACAAATTTCAGGTTCTGAGGTATCAGATTTTGAAATATTTTTTTTGCCCACATCTTGCAGTTCAGTTTCATTTAACACTTCTTCAATACGATCCAATGCAGCGTTCATTACAGTAAGCCTTGTCGCTTCACCATAAAGTGTTTTTAAAGGGCTGAATAAGTCAAACACAAACAAAATAAGCCCCAACATATATGGAAGTCCCAAAGTTCCTTGATGATTAAGATATAAAGCCACTGCTAAAATAAATGTAATCCCAATTCCATAAATAATATTTAAACCGGTTGTCCATGGTGTTATTTTATTTTCAAATTTTATAGATGTGTCCTTTGAGGATATAAAATTATCTGTAAGAGATTTAGAATTTTCGCCTAAAAGGTTGTAACTTTTAATAACACTGATCCCCTCAGCAAATGACAAAACGGCATCGGTGAGTTTTTCACTTTGTTCTTGTCTAATAACCGCTTCAGATAAAGACATTTTATTCATGCTATTTGCAAGCAATGTTGCAACCAGTGTTACACACACCGCAATCAGTCCAATTCTGTAATCTAAAACAAACATGAATACTGTTAGTACAAGTGTTGATAATACATAGCTCATCATATTGGCAATCGTACTCATGGAAACTTCTTCAATAAAAGCCATGTCCGAACTTAAAACAGTATTTATTTTTCCTAAATTACCTGCTGTAAAATATCCCATCGGAAGCTTTCTAAGATGATTCCCAAGCTCCATTCTTTTATCAGCAAAAATCATAAAGCCGGCTGCACTTTGTAATTTATCGCTTAAGAAGTGAACCACAGCTTGTAATAAAACCACTAAAACAAGTCCTATTCCTACATATAGAAAAGTTTGGGACGTATTCCTTTTTTCATAAAATCCAATCAAAACGGTAAATGCAATAAATATCGGCATTTTACTTAATATAGATTCAACAAAGGCAAATATAAATGCGGACTTTATTCTGTTTTTGTATTTACCTGATAAATTTAAAATTCTTGAAATTAGTCTAAACATTCATTTCACCTTCCTTTCTGCTGATTTTCCAATCTTTACTAAATAGTGTCGCATCCCATAATTTGCGATATTCTGCTGAAGATTCTAATAAGTATTTATGCTTTCCATTTGCAACTAAATGACCATGATCCATAACTAATATCTGATCTGCATCTACAATAGATGGTAACTTGTGTGCAATAACAATTAAGGTTTTCCCTTTTACAAGTTCACGAATAGCTGCTTCCATTTTTTCTTCATTTTCAGGATCTGCATAGGCTGTTGCCTCATCAAGTACAACAATCGGAGCATTCTTCAAAATAGCTCTCGCTAACGATATTCTTTGTCTTTCTCCACCTGAAAGCATTTTTCCTGCTTCCCCTGCTAAAGAATAAATACCATCCGGAAGTCTATTTAAGAATTCCATACACTGAGCTTTTTTAGCTGCTTCAATAACCTCATCATCGCTTGCAGCTAAATTACCAATACGAATATTCTCTAAAAGCGAAGTATTAAATAAATATTGGTCTTGTGCTACATAAGAAATTTGCTTATTGAGAGATTCCAATCTTATATCTCGTAAGTCTTGTCCTCCAATACTTATGCTTCCATCTAAAACATCATAGTAGTGAATTAAAAGTTTAGCTAAAGTACTTTTTCCTGAACCTGATTCACCGACAATCGCTGTCTTTTCACCAACTCTTGCCGTAAAACTTACATTATGAATAACATTCTTAATATAGGTTTCGGGCTGTCCATTTTCTCCCATCTTGTTTAGCTGATAGCCAAAGGTAACATTATCATATAAAATAGTCTGTCCTGTTCCCTTAAAATCATTTTCTCCCTGCTTTAAAGGAGCCATATTTAAGGCTTGTTCTAAAGCAGAAATCTTATAATTTAATTGTGGCATAGTTGGTAAAAATCCAAGAGCTTTCAAGAGTGGCAATCCTATACTTAAAGAAAGACATAACACTAATATTAAGTTAGAAAGACTTGCATAGCCCATATACACAAAATAACCACCAAGAGGCAATGTTAAAATAATCGTGCATGGAAGTAAGGCACTATATAACGCCATCCATGGCCATGCCGTCTTATACCAAGCGAGTGCATAATCTCTGTAATTACTTATATCTTTAGAAAGGCGTTCATAAGACTCTGTTTGCTTATTAAATACTTTTACAACTTCCATACCGTTTACATACTCAATAATGGTATTGTTCATTTTTCCACTTGCCATATAATATGGTCCCATTTGCTTCATACCTACAGAGTACATAATCATCATTGCAAGAATGCTAATCGGAATAGAAGCTAATGACATTAACGCTAATCTCCAGTCAATAAAAAACATTGAAATATAAACCATAATAGGTACAATTAGGTTCGCTATTCCTTCAGGAAGTGAATGAGCTAAAAGCACTTCTAAACTGCCAATATCATCCACGAACATTTTTTTGATTGTACCAGTCCCTTTTTCTTCAACAACACCCAATGGCAGATCTTCCATTTTTTTCTGTAAGGATGTTCGAAGTCCAAGTAGCGTGTTGTATGCTGCTTTATGGGATACATTAAGACCTAAACCTCCTAAGACAGCTTGCAACACTAAACAAACTAAAATACTGATCAATAAAATAGCAAGTCTTTCAAATTCTAATTGCTCACCTAAAATAAGTGGATTGATAATCTGATATGCAAATAGAAAGGGTAGCACACCCATAATTACACTAATAAGCATAATAAAACTTGCTAAGTGAATTGATTTTTTATGCGAACCTGCATATTCAAAAACCTTATTTAACATAGTTTTTCTCCTTCAATAAATTTCCTTTTTTATCCATAAAATCCATGATTAACGCTTCATTTCCCTTTACAGATATTTTTTTATAATCCTTATCACCGAGCATTAAGACGGAATGACAGGTTTTAAATAACAACTCTAAGTCATGAGTAATTATTATAATTGGAATCTCCTTTGCTTTTTCTGTCATTAAATCGGACATAATTTTCATACTTTTATAATCAAGACCTGATGTTGGTTCATCCAAAATTATCAGTTTACGACCAGATAAAAACGAAGTAATAATCGCCAATCGTTGTTTTTGTCCACCGGATAATTTCTGTGGATGATTGGTTTTTTTATGCCACAGATCTGTATCTTTTAGATATTCTCGTATTTTTTCTAAATCACTTTCCGAGTTTTTATCTTTACAAAATATCAATTCATTTTCTACTGTGTCTAAAAAAATCTGAGCATCTACATCTTGTAACACGCAATATGAATTTTTAAGCCTTTCTCTTTGTTTCTGTCCATAGCTGACATCTAAATATTTTTCAGATAATCCACATAATGCTTTTGCTAAGGTACTTTTTCCAATACCATTAGAACCAATCACTCCCATTATTTCACTCTTTCCAAGCTCAAATGTTAATTCTTCTATCAAAGTTCTTTTGCCTTGATGAATGCAGGCTTTATTTACTTTGATATATCCTTTAGCTACAATGGGTTCTTTTTCTGATATCAATTCTCTTTCATTAAGTGTTCTTAACTCAAGTTCCTTACATTTATCATTACTAAGACTACCATTCGGAAAAATATCACATATTGTACCGTCTTTTATATAAATCAATCTGCTAAAAATCTCTTTTAAATAATAGAGCCTATGTTCCGCTATAATTATTGTCTTTCCCATCGCCTTCAATCTGAGAAGTATTTCACTGAAGTGTTTTATACTATCGTAATCAAGACTGCTTGATGGCTCATCAAAAAAAATAATATCCGTATCATAGATAAGAGTTCCAGCTATAGCTACCTTTTGCCTTTCCCCTCCTGATAACTCGAAGATAGACTTTTTTCTTAGATACTCTATTTCAAGTAACTGCATTGCTTCGTCAACTTTTTCTCTTAAGATTTTTTTCTCTAACCCTAAATTTTCACCAACTAAAGCAATTTCATCTTCAACCACATCACAAAAAAATTGATCTTTAGGATTTTGAAATACATTGCCAATATATTTAGCTAACTCTCCCTTTTTATATGCCGTTATATCTTTCCCTAAAATCTTGATTTCTCCGTCAAAATCACCATCATAAAAGGATGGAATAAGCCCGTTTAGTAATCTTAAAAGTGTTGTTTTTCCGCATCCAGAAAGACCTGTTAAGACTACAATTTCGCCTTTCTTTATAGACATTTTTAAATTTTTTAATATCAAATCCTCTCCATAATGAAAGGATCTTATTTCTGCCTCTAAAATATTTTCCATAAACTCGCCCCCAACAAAATCATCCCTCCTACTATCATTGAGATATCAATAAATGTAATTTTCACCTCATGAAAACTTGTTTTTTTCCCATCGTATTCAATTCCTTTTGATATAATTGAACAAGTTAAGGTATCACTTATGTCTATGCACTTATACATAAGAGGAACAAAATATAATTCAAATGTTCTAATTGGTTTGAAAATGCTTGCTTTAAATCCTCTAATTTTCATACCATTATTTATTTCCTTCATCCTAATAGAGATTTCCGGAATAAAACGAAAAAATACTGTGATTCCTATACCTATTCCACCATCAATTCCAATTTTTCTAAATGCAGCAATTAGATGCGAAGAGCTATATGAAGACAGAACTCTTCCCAAGATGAAAAGTGGAGCAAATTTCAACACTATAAGTAGCATTGTATATATAGAACCAATCAAAACATTTCCTAAATGGGGTTTTAGTAAATAAATAAGTCCCCATACTATAAGCAATGAAAATATTGTTCTAAATGCTTTTTTAATTGAAAATAAGGATAACAGTCCTAAAACAAAAATAAGGGAAAATAAGTATTGGGTTTGTTCTCCTATTGTTAAAACAACAGAAAATAGCAAAATCAACCCAACTATAGTAAGCGGGTTGATTTTGTCTGATAGTTGGTATTTGTTTATATTATTTTTTTCATCTCTACAAAACACTTTTTTTCTTCCTATCACTAAAAAATTTATTGTAAATATATGTTCCAAAATAGGCACCTATAACTGAAGCCACAATTGCAATCAATAAACAAATCAAGATATTTTTAGGTGTGTAAAAATTGTAAAGGAATGTTGCGTAATCGGTTGTAAACATCTTTGGAAATTGCTTTGTAAGTCCTTCTACACCAAATACAAACGTAAAATACATAGCATGTAAGGAATATATGAACATACCTGCTCCAAACGCAGCCCCAATCTTCATATTCTTATTCTCATAATTTTCCTTTTTACCAATTACAAGTTCTGCTAAAAGTCCTGCAATAACACAAACTGCAATTACTGGCCACATTCCCATGAGAACATAGAAAACACCCATCAATAGGAAGTATAAAAATGCTGTACCTCTTTGCCCGACCTGCTTACACATAATAACAAAGACCGGTGCTACAATAATTGTTGGCAGGGCTGATGATAAATATAAACTTGGAAGCATCCCAAACGATCCCGTCAAAAAACCTAATCCCATTGTTAATACAAACCCAATAACAGAAAATACTGCTATTTTTACAATACCTTTTAAATTCATAATTTTGTCCTCCTTGTTTTTTTCAATTCGATATATTTCTATTTTCATACAGAAACAATATCCGGTTTTATTTTTATTCTTCTAAGATCTCGAAATATAACTAAGTTATGTTTCGGGTAAAAAAATTTGTCTATATTCCTCGTATCTTTTTCCATCCCTCATTAAAGAACTCCGAAATCAAAGTTGCATTCAATTTCACTTCTTCTTTACTTTTAGAATGAACTGCTACTTCCGATAATGCATAAAAGTACGCATGGTTGATTAGATGAATTCCTCTATTAGTTATCACATTATTTACATGATCCGCTCCGTATATCATACTTAAAATTTCAAAGTGATTTTTATCTTCTTTCTCAATAATTCCGTCTAAAAAGTTGTTAAATTTTGTTCCATAAGAACCAAAGACCAGTAATTCAAATGCATCTTTATGTTCAAAGAAATATAGAACCATTTTAATAGCACCTTGTGCTTTTGATTCCAAAATCTTGGAAATAGTTTCTTTCTTTATATGATTTTCTCTTTTATAAATATCAAAACTCTCATCTTCATACATGGCATAAGAACTTTGTATCTGATTCACGATTGGCTCTACTAATTCGGTGAAAAGAGCTTCCTTATCTTCAAAATGACCATAAAAAGCACCTGTAGTTACACCCGCCGCTTTGCAGATTGCTCTTAAATTAGCTTTTTCAAATCCTTGTGTTTTAAAAATATTCTTTCCACAATCCAATATTTTTTTATGAGTTGCTTCGTAATCACCATTAGCCACGATTTACTCCTCCTTTCTTCAAATATAACTTAGTTATATTATACTGCCTGCCATCTCAAATTTCAAGAACAAAAGTTGTAATATTTTACTTTTATATGGTATAATATAAAATACAAATCAAATACACGCTTAATGCTTGCTACCTTAATCACACTTTTGTAGCAAGCACAGTAAGTGTACGGACACTTACGAAAAAATTGATGAAGCAGACCTTCGGGAACTGCTTCTTTTTTTATCAATTTTTAGCTTGTTAGGGAGACCCTAAGACCCCGAAATTCATATACAGGAGGAACTATCTATGGCAAATAGGATACGAAATGAACGACTTGAAATTAAGTTGACCAAAGAAGAAAAAGCTCTTTTTGAGGAAATAAGAAAACTTGCAAAGTGTAGAAATATTAGCCATTTCATCCGCAAGTGCGTTTTGGAAAAGGAAATTTATCAGGTAGATTTAGAGCCTTTTCGAGATTTACAAGGCTTGCTTTCTAACGCAACAAACAACATCAATCAGATTGCAAAGCGAGTAAATTCTACAGGTGTAATCTACAAAGAGGACATCAGTGATATAAAAAATGAGATTCAACATTTCTCAAAAGAGCTATGGCAAATTCACTCACTTCTTCTGAAAAGAACTTCTGAAACGGAAGGTGAATAATAATGGCTGTTACAAAAATACACCCTATCAAATCGACTCTTAATCTTGCTATCGACTACATTGTAAATGGAGATAAAACAGACGATCAGATTTTAGTTAGTACACATAAATGCCATCAAGAAACTGCTCATACCCAGTTTTTAAGGACACGAAATGATGCAGGAACAAAGGGAACTGTTCTTGCAAGACATCTCATTCAATCCTTTTTACCGGGTGAAACTACGCCTGAAATGGCACACCAGATTGGTATGAAACTGTGTAAAAAGATATTAAAAGATGAGTATGAATTTGTTTTATCTACTCACATAGATAAAGGGCATATCCACAATCATATCATCTTTAACAATGTAAATATGGTAACAGGTAGGTGCTACCAATCTAATAAGAAAAGCTATCATCAAATCAGGTATCAAAGTGATAAACTTTGCAAAGAAAATAACCTATCTGTCATTGATGAGTTTTACGAAAGCTATAAGAAAAAGTATAAGATTAACGGTAAGTCTTGGTATGAAAACGAACAGGCAAAGCGTGGCACTTCATGGAAGAGCAGGCTTCAGTTTGACATTGATAGAATGATAAAACATTCAAAGAACTGGGATGAATTTCTAAAAAAAATGGCTGAGCTTGGCTATGAAATTAAGTATGGCAAACACATTGCTTTTAAGCCGACAGATAAGGCGAGATTTACAAGAGCTAAAACAATCGGAGAAGATTATACTGAAGAAAGGTTAAAAGAACGCATTTCAGAAAGAGTATCTATTAAAACCTCTGCTGTCAAAAAACGCATCGGCAATGTTATTGATATGAGTACTAATACAAAGGTAAAGGAAAGCAAAGGTTACGAATATTGGGCAACCAAACATAACCTTAATACAATGGCTGAATCTGTCATCTTCCTTAGAGAACAAGGCATTAAATCCGTTAAGCAGCTTGATGAATATATCCAAAAAGCAGCCGATGAAAGACAAAATTTACAGGATAAGATCAAAGCTATTGATAAGGAAATGCAAGAGCTTTCTACCACTATGGAGCAAGTTCATACCGTTAAAAAATACAGGGCGTGCTACAAGGAATATAAAGCAAATCCGGCTGATAAGGCATTTTTTGAAGAGTACAAAGTTCAGATTACCCTATACGAAAATGCCCTTTCAGAGCTTAAAAAATCCTATTCCAAGTTACCAAATTCAAAAGATATTTTAGCTGTGCTTGATAAATTACAAGAAAAAAAGAATACCCTCATGCAAGAGTATTCTTCGTCAAAATCTATTATGAACAAACTTTACAAGATACGAAAAAATTATGGAATTTACATGGGTAAGGAGATGGAGCGATAGCCATCTCCTTATTGTTTTTAATGTCTTTCTAGTGCAGCTCCATTTAGCCAGCTCTTTAGAGAAGCATATCTACTACTATCGCCTTGATCTATAACCCAGAACTCATAAGTACTCTTTCCACTTATTTTTTCATATTCTATGTATGGATAAAGACCTAAATATTCAAGACCTTTAAAAGTACTAGATTCTTCCATTACTGGCAGTATACATGATTTTCCATTTAACATTCCATCTGCTAACCCCAATTCCCATGGACACCATTTTGAATTAACAATATTTCTAGTGGCGATATAAGATAAGCCTTTACAATTAGATATTCTATTTTTAATAACATTAGCCGTCTTAGGCGATACATTATTTCTATCCAAATTTTTGTCATCTATCCAATCTACATATACAGAATAACCTGCATTGTTAAATAAATCAATTAGTGTTAGTATCAGTTTTTTATCCAAAAAACTATGTGATATAAACAAGTCATATGATTCTTTTTTTGAAAAAACCGTGTAATTTTCATTTAAAATCCTTGTTTCCGATGCATTACTAATGTCTCTTTTTATAGATTCTCTTCTTAAAAATTCATTTGTTAAAATCATATATATTCCTCCTAGAATCTTTTATCTTTTGACAATTTCCAATAATGCAATCCTAAAGGAGTCAACCTGCATGACTTACTATTCATTGCCGCAAAATACATATGTTCCTCATCGACTGGTTCAATCAAACCAACACTCTCATACAGTTGTAGTTCTTTAAACTTATTAATATTTTCATCTTTTGCATATGGTTCCTTAATTTCAATTTCATACTCTGGATTATTAGTAAATTCAAAAGATGGGTCTAAAGAATATTCACTATCAGGATTTTGAAAATAATCACTTAACTTCCTTAAAACTTCAATAGGAACTTTAGGTTTTATTTTTCTAATCGGAAGAAATCTGGATATATTTGTTTTAAAAAGAGGTCGTTGTTCCCATGCTCCCAACGATTGATCAACAAATGAATATAAACTTGCTGGTGTGATATTTCCGCCAACATCAGCAGCTCCACCCAACAATCCCTGAATTAACAATTCAGTAAATACTCCATGGCCAGTAATTCTATCTTCTACAGCGTATTGATCTCTACTACTGGCAGTCATAATTGTCACACCTTCGCCTAATACTGTTTCATTTGATGAAATGACTCCCAACTCTCCAAATTTGCCAGAAAAACAGCAATCCAATATAACAACTTTGTTTTTACTTTTTGACTGTTTTAATAAAGCCAAGATATCCGACATTGATACTCCCATATCTCTGCCTTTAAAATCAGGTGTAACGATCTTCCCCGTAACTTCATCTGTTCCATGACCTGAAAAGTAAAACAATGAGATATCAGAATCACCTTCACAAAAAAGAGCATTTAGTAGATCCAAAAGCTCATCCTTTGTCTGTATATTTGGAGCAAACTTAACTTCAAAATTCGGAGAGCCATCTCCATTTGTTTCAAGTAAGTTTTTTATTTCTTCTGCATCATTTACACATCCATTTAAAGGGCAACCCGGATAATCATCAATACCAACAACGAGTGCTTTTCTACTCATCCTAAAACCTCCCTTTCATTATATATTATCAATCCACTTTGAAATATTTGACCATGTCCAGTCCATTAGTCTAATATATCCGCATTCACTTGGAATGGTAACTCCAGAGTGGCTATCATTTCCGTATATTCCAACAATTGGAATATTTTCATCTTTTGCACACTTCATTTCCCAAATTTGTCCATCTGCATTTTTTGTGTTCTTTGTGACTATTGATATCACACCGTCACAGCCTTTTATTCTTGTTCTACAATTTGTTTTCCACTGTGAATCCCATGGTTTTTTAACTGACATATCCACAAATTCAAAGGGGCTATTTTCATTTTTCGCTTGTCCTTTTAAAAAATCTCTTAAATGTTCATCCTCAATTGCAAAACTAATAAAAATTCTTTTCATAATTATTTGACCTCCTTAATGTCATTAATTTCTATAATATCTTCAATATTACATTCTAAGGTGTTACAAATTCTAAGCAAAACATCTGTGGTAACATTCTGTCCATTCTTTATCTTATAAAATGTACTTTTACTGATATTTGCCTTCTCCATCAATTCATTATTAGTCATATCCAAATCTATAAGTTTTTTAAACAACTTCTTATAACTGAAAGTTCTCATCTTTTTTCCTCCATTCATCAAAATATAGAATAGTAATATTGTATCATATTTTTTCTGTTTTTACATCAATATATTCTCTTTTCCAATACTATTGTATGTAAAAAAGAGCCGGTGCAGTCCTAAGACTACACCGACCATATATTTATCTCTCAGCTTCTTTTGATGCTTCTTTCTTTTCTTTAGGCTTTTCCTTATCTTCAGCCTGATATTTTTTAATCGCTCCAAGTACAGATTCTTTCTTTTCTTCTTGTACTTTCATCTGTTCCTTTGCCTTTAGTAACTTTGAAGAAAGTATTCTGATATTACTATGCTTTTTTCCGTTATCATCAATAGATGTCCTGATCTGCCCAAAGAGTTTTACAAAATCTCCCTGCTTAAAATCCTTTGGAAGATCACTCTTTTCTCCATAAGCTGAGCAATTATGATATACCTTATTTCCCTCATCATCTTTAGAAACAACGGAGAAATTTGCCACCTTAAAGGCTTCTCCGTTTTTATTTTCCCTTTCAACTACTTCGACTTTTCCTACAATATTTCCAACGATATTGACAAGGTTATCTTTCTCTTCCTGAACATAAGGCAGGTCTTTTATCTGTCCCTGTTCTCTCAAATCTTCAATCATATAGTCAAATTCCTCATGCAGCAAATTAAGGCTGTCATTGTCCATATAAGCGTCGTAGAGCTTATCCAAAGCACCTTCATCGTTAATTCCTTTTTCCATGCTGATAACCGCCTTAACAAAGTCCTTGTGATTATCATTTACCATATCTTCAATTTGATTTCTCATTGTTTTGTAATCCATGTTTTTATCTCCTTTCATGGCAAAAGGGAGGTTACCATCCCCCCCTTATCTTAAAAATTCCTGTTCTTTTGTTTTTTGCTTTTCCTCTGTCTTACTTTCTTCCTGATAGGCTCTTATCTCTCCTAAAATAGATGGCTTATCATCTGTTTTCTGTATAACTTCCTCTTTGGTATGGAGATTATCTTCAACATCATAGGTTGATTCAAAATAGTCGCTGTCCTTAAAGTCATTGTCGTAACGGTCAGTAATTCCGTCATTATCAATGTCTTTAGAAAGTGGATCATAGAAATTACCTTCATCATCAATTTCAAGTCCAAGTGCTACCCTTAAATCTTCCGAATCAACATAGACTAAATCACTGAAGGAAGATAGCTCAATTTCATTTTTCATATTTCTTAGAGCTTCATTTTCTCCCTTGTTTTCGTAATCAAAACTCTCTGTTTTAATCGGTATATCTTCAATGTACTGTGTCCAAGTTTTCTCCTCTAAATCAAGCTCATACTGAATACCATGCCTTTCATCCGGTGTATTGGTATAGGCGATACCGATATGCCTTAAGTCAGGATACAAGGTATTAAATTCATCATAGCTATGATTTTCTTCGTACTCTCTGTTACAGAAATCAATGATTGCCCTTTTTACATCTTCTACAAGTGGATTATCATTTCTCTTTTCTTCCACTTCTCCCATATCAAGGAGCTTATTCAGTTCTGCAAGTCTTAACACCTTAGTTTTCAGCTCATCTGCCTTCTCAAAAGGTTTCTTTAATTCTTCTTTGGCATTTTCCAGTTGTTCCTTTGTGCTGATAAGTTTTTCTTCAAGCCTATTTAATTTCTCAGGCATTTTCTCAATGGCATTATCCAGTCTTGTGATATTACCATCTGCACTTGTTCCAAGCTCTCCTGAATGCTTTGCAGCACCATTTAAGCTAAAGTTATGTGAATTAGTAAAGAAGTTATAGCTTACTTCCAAGTCCATATTTCTATACTTTCCTATAATCTTACTTTCATTGATTTTTACGGTCTTGATAGCTTCGAGTAGCTTTTCTCCTGCGACCTTTTTATCAAATATCTTCTCTCCCTTTATGGTTATCGAAGTAAATTTATTTTCGCCCTCTCCTTGCGGATCAACCTCTGATATGTCTTTCTTTACAGCCTCAATCAGCTTTTCCGTCCTTGCTATTTCTTCCGGATAGTTTTTCGCTACCTTATCCTCTAACCTATAACGATTGGACTTGAAGTTTGCTTCCAGCATTTTAAGTTTTGTAACTTCATTATCCAAGTCCATCTTCTCTTTAATCTTTGAATCGCCAGTAGCCAACGCTTTAATCTCTGCATAATTAAGGGAACTTTCGTCCACATCTTCCGCTACTCTGACAGGTGTTTTACTTGTCATAATCTGTGAAATGAATTTCTGCTTGTTTTCTATGGTCTGCCAAAGGTAGGCATCAAAGGTATTCTCTGTAACATAACGATAGATATTCACTTCTTTATTTTCATTTCCCTGTCTTACAATTCTACCTGCACGCTGCTCAAGGTCGGCAGGACGCCAAGGAACATCGAGGTCGTGAAGAGCGATGAGCTTATTTTGCACATTTGTGCCGGCTCCCATCTTCTGAGTAGAACCGAGTAATATCCTCACATCTCCTTTTCTTACCTTTGCAAAGAGTTCATCTTTTTGTTTGTCTGAATTAGCTTCATGGATAAAGGCAATTTCTTCTTTCGGTATCCCCATTGCTACAAGTTTTTCTCTAATATCATCATATATATTAAACTCTCCATCGCCTTTTGGAGTTGACATATCGGAAAATAGAAGCTGTGTTGACCTATCTTCTTTTGTCTTATCCCAAATGGCAAACACATTTTTTACGCATACATTGACCTTACTATCAGGATTATCAGGTAGCAGAGGATTGATTAAACGCTGATCTAAAGCAAGTTTCTTTCCGTCATTAGTAATCTTCAGCATATTATCCTCATCAGGCTCAACAACTCTATTTCTGACATCATCAGCTCTTTGAGATAGGCTCTTTAGGATTTCTTTTTGTTCCTCACTTGGCAATGTTTTAATAACCTCATAGTGTGCTTCCGGTGTTGGAAGATTCAGCATATCCGCTGTTTGAATATCCGCTACTTCCTTGAACATACTCATTAGCTCAGGCAGGTTATAAAACTTTGAAAATCTTGTCTTAACTCTGTACCCTGTTCCCTCCGGAGATAATTCAAAGGCAGACTGTGTTTCACCAAAGGTAGATGCCCAGCTATCAAAATGCTCTAAATTATTCTTTTTAAGACTTTCATACTGAAGATAACGCTGCATGGTATAAAGCTCTGTCATAGAGTTGCTTACAGGCGTTCCTGTGGCAAATACAATACCTTTTCCACCCGTCATTTCATCCATATATCTACACTTCATAAACATATCGGAGGACTTAAAGGCTTCACTTTGACCGATACCTGCTACATTTCTCATTTTTGTGTAGAGATAGAGATTTTTGTAATTGTGTGCTTCGTCGATAAAGAGCTTATCAACGCCTAATTCCTCAAAGGTAATAACATCGTCTTTCTTAAAATCGTCGTTTAACTTTTCAAGCCTTGTTTCCAGTTTTTTCTTTGTTTTTTCAAGCTGTTTTACTGTAAAGTTTTGATTTCTATCATGCTTATATTCCTCAACATAATTTATGATTTCATCAATCTGATCCTGAATATGCTTTTCCTGATAGTCCTTACTCATCGGAATTTTTTCAAATTGCGTATGCCCGATTACAACCGCATCGTACTCTCCTGTTGCAATTCTTCCTATGAACCTTTTTCTGTTTTTCGGCTCAAAGTCTTTTTTATCTGCCACCATAATATTTGCCGACGGATAGAGCTGCATAAACTCTCTGCCAATTTGTCCTGTTAGATGGTTCAGTACAACAAAGAGTGATTTACTGCACATCCCAAGCCTTTTAGATTCCATTGCAGAAGCCACCATTTCAAAAGTCTTTCCACTACCAACCACATGGGCAAGCAGCGTATTTCCTCCATACAAACTTCTTGCAATAGCATTTTTCTGATGAGGTCTAAGCTCTATTTTAGTATTCATTCCCTCAAAGGATAAATTGCTTCCGTCATATTCTCTGTTACGAATAGAGTTAAAACGCTCATTATACAGTTTTACAAGTCTGTTTCTTCTTTCCTGATCGTTAAATATCCAGTTCTTAAATTCTTCTTTTAGAAGCTCTTGTTTCTGCCCTGCAAGAAGCGTTTCTTTTTTATTTAACACAGAAGTTTTGGAGCCGTCAGGATTTACAATCTGGTCAAATACCTTTGTTTCTTTAAGGTTTAAGGCATCTTCTATCAGCTTATAGGCACTTACCCTTGATGTACCGTAAGTCATTTCAGCAAGGTCATTTCCTCTGTCTTTACTCTTTCCCTCTACATTCCATTCGCTTGTGAGATTTGAAAATTTAACCTTAATATCCCATCTTGCCCAGCCCGGTGTTTTCAGTGTTTCAAAGATAAACTTTTCAATATCTTTTATCGGTATCCAAGTTGCTCCAAGACGAACATTTATCTCACTTGCTTCAAGCTCCTTTGGCAAAACTTTTGTAAGCTCTGCCTTTTGGTATTCCAATCGGTTCATCTCATAGCTTATCAGCTCTTTTTCTTTTCCATCTTCTGCATAACCAAGATGAGGTAGCTCTCTTTCCGTTTGTCTAAGTTTTGATAGATAACTGTCAACAATCGCAATCTTTTCTCTGATATTCCCTGATAGGTACTCATCTTTTTTTACATAGCCATATTTATATGAATTACTGTCATTTGCACAGGCAAAAGGTAAATCCCCATCCTCCAAGTTAAAGGATAACGGTCTGTAAAAGTTTTGTTCTTCTCTGATATTTAAGTAGATTTCTCCTCTAAGTTCTTCTATCAAAGTAGGTCTGTCTTTTCCTGTAAGACTTCCCATATAGTCAAAGTCCACATAACCTTTTTCAGACATAGATAACACAAGAGCTTCAAGAGAAGTATCTACATGGTTGATTGTCTTTGCTTTTGTTATTGTTCTTTTTGAAAAAATATCTCCCTTTGCCTTAAAGTTTTCTTCTTCATCAAGAATTTCTATTGAGGAAACAAGCGGGAAGTTACTATCTTCTTTTAAGGCTCTGGTATTAGAAAGGTTATTGACATATCCATGCTTTTTAGAAAAGCTGTCATAGACTTCATTTAGCTTTTCCTGAGCTTTCCTTACTTCATCATCGGAAAAATCTTCCTTTTGCTTATAAATAACATCCTTTAAGGCGTTGTTCAGTTCAAGGTAATCCTTAATCTTTTCCTTATTTTTATCCGTCACTTCTTTCTTTACGAAAAGTGAGTTTTCTCTGTAATACACTTTATCATCAATAATGGTATAGGAAAAATTCTTGACATCGTCCGTTGCAGGTATTGTGCTGATTTCATCATCAAGTAGCTCTATTTCTTCATACTTTGCATCTTTAGAGATTTCTTCACTTGCTTTTGTAAGTAATTCCTTTAAGTCAGCATTTTCTTTGGGAAGGCAAGCTATCGTATTTCCAAATCTGCCTGATACTTCCTCCATACTTCCAAGAACCATCTCAGGATGATCTACAAAGTATTTGTTGTAAGTAAGACCCTTTTCATCTTCAGATAGATGTATCCAGTCCTCATCCCTTTCCCTGATACTATCTCTTTTCTTTAGAAAAATAATATCTGATGTTACTTCCGTTCCGGCAACACCCTTAAAGGTATCATTTGGAAGTCTGATAGCTCCTAAAAACTCTGCTCTTGCTGCAATGTAGCGTCTGACACTTTCATCATTTTTATCCATTGTTCCTGAGGATGTAATAAAAGCGATAACACCGCCATTTCTGACTTTATCAATGGACTTGGCAAAGAAATAATCGTGGATAAGGAAGTTATTTTTGTTATACTCCCTGTCATTTACCTTGTATTCTCCAAAGGGAACATTGCCGATAATGGCATCAAAGAAGTTATTGGAAAAGGCAGTTTCTTCAAAGCCCTTAATCTGCACTTCACTTTCAGGATATAAGAGTTTTCCAATTCTACCACTTACTGAGTCAAGCTCCACTCCATAAAACTTTGACTTACTCATTTCATCTGGAAGATTTCCGATAAAGTTTCCTACTCCCATACTTGGTTCTAAGATATTTCCACTCTTAAATCCCATATCGGAAAGCGTCCTATACACTCCGTCAATGACTGCTTTCGGTGTATAAAAGGCTGTTAGGGTAGATTCTCTTGCAGCTTCATATTCAGATGGTGATAGATTTTCTTTTAGAAAGTTCCTCGCTTCTTTCCACTGCCCCTCTTTACTTTCATCAAATACATCAGCAAGTCCGCCCCATCCGACATACTGTGCTAAAACTTCCTGAGCTGTACTGTCAAGCTCTCTTTGTCCGTTTTCCACTCGGTTAAGCATAGAGATTGCTTCAAGATTATTGTTTAATTTCTCACTTGGAGACAACTTTTCAGGTAGCATTCCTTCTGTGATTTTGAAGTTATGTGCTTCCGTTTTCTTTATTTCTACTTTCTCAGTAGTCTTTTCAGGTTTCGTATAGGTTAGATTTTGAAATACCCTCTCAAGGTCGCTTTCAAGACGATAAGGGATTACATCGGAGCCTGTTATCATACCGCCAAAATATTCGGTATTGTCCTTAACCGTTACTGTCTTTAGATTATTACCCATATCATCAAAGCTTGTTATGGTATAATCTTTGCCCTTGTATCTGACTTCATCACCAACAATAAAGGCAGGTCTTTCAAGACTTATCTGCTTTAATAAGTCCTCATTACCCTCAAAGGCTACAATAGGGATTTGATGATTTCCACTTATTGTCGGATCAATCCATAAATCATTTTTTCTTGTGATTTGGTTTTTAGAAATCTCCCTTACAGTGTATTCCTCATGGTTAAAATAGACGGTATCACCTTCTTTAACTGCAAATTCATATGAAAGGCTTTCCTTTTCTCCATTAAGTTCTACTTCCTCTCTTTCTTTGAGGTAATCAAATAGCGTTCCCTGAACAGGTGTTGCAGCTATTCTTTCTTCTACTTCTTCAAGTACTTCAAGCTCTGTTCCTTCTTCAAAACTAAGTTCTCCGTTAAAGACTGACTGAAGCTCCTGTTCATCCATCTGCTTGACAAGCTCTGTATCTTTAAGTTCTCTAAAGGTCTTTGGAAAATCTTCTAAAATAAGCCTTTGGGCATTTAATTCTTTCAGCTCCTCAAGGTTAAAATATCCCCATTCAGGTTCAATCCCAAGTACAAGCCCAAAGGCATCGCCGCTTTCTTTATCATATTCCGTCATATACCAAGTCCAATTACTTCTAAACGGAATGATATATGCAGCATGAACTTCCTTGTCAGCTAATGCTACATCTTCCTGTGCATAAAGCTCAGGCACTCTTTTAAGCATTTCATCGGTCATTAGGTTTTCGGGATCATCTTTAGAATAATATTGTGGTGCTTTTGCTTCTTCTATCTCTGAATTACTTTCTATTTTCTTTTCTTCATATAGATTTTTAGAAAGCAGCTCATCAATATGCTTTGCCACACTTGACCAAGTAAGAAATACATCACTGCAATCTTTCTTTTGCAATTTAAGTCCCTTAGCATCATGCCATTCATCACTTCCCATTGAACCTGAAACAGCATGAGAGCTTCCTCCGATGCCATACTCATCTTTTAAGAAATTTGCTTTTTCTTGAAGCGTATGGTTTTCTTCGAAGAATTTGGTGATTCGTTCTTTTCCTCTATCAACGCCGCTTCCTCTTGAAAGGCTTTCAAGGACTTCATCTTCTGTAATAAAAGGCTTTACCTTCGTAAGCTCTGTCAGATTGGTACTATATTCCTTTCGTGGCAGATTAAGTTCCTGTAATTTCTGATAAAGGCTATCCACCTTGTGATAATGAAATCTTAGTACCTCTCTGTTTTCTTTGTAGCCTGCTAAGAACCTACTGTATTCTTTAATTGTGTCCTTTAGGTATTCAGGATTTTTTAATGCTTCAGATAATCTTTTCGTTTCTTCCGGAAAGCCACCACCTCTTTCTATAAAATCAAAATATCCCTGTGCCTTTCCTTCTTCGCTTAAATCGTGATATAGATACCATAGAGATTCTGAAATTCTATTTCTTTCATAATCAAGGGCTTCTGAAAGTTCTACATTTGTGGCAAACTCTCCGGTTTCCAAAAGCTCATTTATCCTACTTGCTGCATCACTCCAGCTTAAAATTTGCGTATCATCTTCTCTTGCTGAAGTCCCGTAAGATAAGTGAATGCCTTTATCCGAATACCAGGAAGATACCTCTCTTTCATCAATATATAGTCCGTTTCCACCCTTAAAGGTATCTTTGAGATATTCTCCTAATTCTTCATTGCTCTTTCCTTTGGAAAATTCTGCTATAACGGGAAGCCTCCCACCATCATGGTTTCCTCCGTTAATAAGGATAGTGTCTATGTCTTTCTGATTAAGAGGAATAGTAAGCCTCATCTGTCCATAAGAATTTTCAGGTAAAGAAAAAGAAGCCTTATCAGCTTCTTTCAGACTGTAGACAAAGCTCGTCCGAGCAACCTCGGTTCGGGCTTTTTCTATGTCATAAAACATATGAAATATCAGCAAATTGTGGTATAATATTAGTATAGAAAGGTTGGTATTTCAATGATTACAAAGAA
>FLSG01003888.1_pt1 | contig 28203 bp, 29 predicted proteins | sample 1550511 | NCBI WGS metagenome assembly FLSG01 (sample SAMEA4031768, study PRJEB14383) | metagenome | biome: human; feature: oral; material: saliva | place: Philippines | collected 2014
TCAAGTTGTGTGGTGATGATGGCAAGAAGGAGACACCTGTTCCCATGCCGAACACAGTCGTTAAGCTTCTTAGCGCCAATTGTAGTGAGGGGCTTCCCCTTGTGAGAGTAGGACATCGCCACGCGATATGAAGGATTCCAATAGCTGGAATCCTTTTTTTGTACGCTTTGTCTAAGTATTTTGGTAAGGAAAATACAAAAGAATAAAGAAAGAAAAGTAGTTAGATGCTATTTGGCCCACCTGCTTTTTTTGGGTAATAAACAAAAGCGAAAAAGCGTAATATTAGACAAATTGATTTAAACAAGAGAAAATGTATTTAAAGAGGGTGAGTAAATGGTTAAACAAACAAAAAATAATTTAAAAGATCAACTTTCTTCTACTGCCTATGCAGTGACACAAGAGAATGCGACAGAACGACCTTTTTCAGGAGAATATGATGATTTTTATGAAAAAGGAATTTATGTTGACGTAGTAAGTGGAGAACCACTTTTTGCTTCATCGAAAAAATATGACGCAGGGTGTGGCTGGCCGTCCTTTTCTCAACCAATACCTGGCTCAAGTATACAGGAAAAGGCAGACTTTACTTTAGCCCAACCACGAACCGAAGTAAGAAGCCAGCAAGCTGATTCACATTTAGGCCATGTTTTTAATGATGGTCCCAAAGAAGATGGTGGCTTGCGTTATTGTATTAATTCAGCTGCTTTATCATTCATTCCTCTAGCTGAAATGAAAGATAAGGGTTACGATGGTTACGTCAAATACGTAGAATAAAATATCATTAAAATCGCTCCAATTTGGAGCGATTTTTTTATTTTATATGGTTTTGTGTTATAATAAGGGAACATACGTGCAGAAAGGAAAAACTATGTACGAATATATTATCGGTAAATTAACAGAGATCCACCCAGCGTATATTGTGCTAGAAAATAATGGCGTTGGTTATCAAATTGCTGCAGGAAATCCTTATCAATATAGCAGTCAAGTTAATCAACAAGTGAAAATTTTTGTACATCAAGTCATTCGTGAAGATGCGCATACGTTGTATGGTTTTAACACCCTTGAAGAGAAAAATCTATTTTTACGATTAATCAGTGTTTCTGGGATTGGACCTAAAAGTGGTCTAGCGATTATGGCAAATGAAGATCATGAAGGTTTGATTACGGCAATAGAATCTTCTAATATCAATTTTTTAACTAAGTTTCCTGGTGTGGGTAAAAAAACTGCACAACAATTAATTTTGGATTTGCAAGGAAAGCTTGGCGAAGCACCAGCAACCAAACAAAATGCAGATCAACCTTCTTTAGAAAACTCCGCTTTAGAAGAAGCTATGGAAGCTTTACAAGCGTTAGGTTATACTGAAAAGGAAGTTAAAAAGAGTTATAAGGTGTTAAAAGAAGAAGAGGCAATGACGACAGATGAATATTTGAGAAAAGCCTTGAAGATAATGATGAAAAAGTAATTAGCGTTTATTTGAATGAAAGGAGGGCCTTGTATGGCAGAACGGATGGGATCACCAAACGCAAGTCAGGAAGAAGAACTTTATGAAAAATCATTACGTCCCCAATTATTAGCACAATATATTGGGCAAGATAAAGTAAAAGAAGAGTTAAAGATCTATATTCAAGCGGCTAAAAATAGAGAAGAAGCGCTTGATCATGTCCTGTTATATGGCCCGCCTGGTTTAGGAAAAACAACGATGGCAATGGTGATCGCCAATGAAATGCAAGTACATATACGAACAACAAGTGGCCCGTCTATTGAAAAACCAGGAGATCTGATTGCTACCTTAAATGAGTTAGAACCTGGTGACGTATTATTTATAGATGAAATTCACCGGCTACCAAGAGTTGCTGAGGAAATGTTATACTCTGCCATGGAAGATTTCTATGTTGATATCATGGTTGGTCAAGGCACAACAAGTCATCCGGTGCATTTTCCTTTACCACCTTTTACTTTAATTGGTGCTACAACTAGAGCGGGTATGCTCTCAGCGCCTTTAAGAGATCGCTTTGGAATTATTTCTCATATGGAGTATTATGAGGAAAAAGACTTAAAAGAAATTGTTTTACGTTCGTCCTCTGTTTTTCAAACAGAAATTGTTCATGAAGGGGCTATAGAAATTGCCCGTCGCTCTCGTGGCACTCCCCGCGTTGCTAATCGTTTATTAAAAAGAATTCGTGATTTTGCGCAAGTGCAAGCTGATGGCGTGATTGATCAAAAGATAGCGGATAAAGCTTTATCCTTGTTACAGGTGGACAATGAAGGACTGGATTATATTGATCAAAAGTTAATCAAAACGATGATTGAATTATATGAAGGTGGACCGGTTGGTTTAAATACATTATCGGTAAACATTGGCGAAGAACGCGAAACTGTAGAAGACATGTATGAACCATTTTTAATCCAAAAAGGTTTTTTAAAACGTACGCCGCGAGGAAGAGTTGCTACCGCTCGTTCTTATGAACATTTCCAATATCCTTATCAAGATAAATTTGTATAAGAGATAAAATAAAGGAGAAATTTATGCAAAAAGTTTTATTTGTCTGTTTAGGAAATATTTGTCGATCGCCTATGGCAGAGGGGTTAATGAAAGAATACAGCCAAACAAGAGGATACATACTCCCCATTGATTCTGCAGGGACTAGCAGTTGGGAACAGGGAAATTCGCCTCATCCTGGGACTCAAGCGATTTTAAAACGTGAAGGTATCGATTTTTCTTCAATGCGTTCACGTCCAATAACGGATGAAGATTATTATGTATTTGATTGGATCATTGGGATGGATAATCAGAATGTAGCTGATTTAATTGCTCGGGCACCACAAGGAACAGCGGACAAGGTTCATTTATATATGGAAGTTGTTAACGGAAAACAAAAGCAAGAAATCCCAGATCCATGGTACTCGGGTCAATTTGAAAAAACATATCAAATGTTAATGGAAGGTATGAAGCCATGGTTAAATCGGTTTAAAGAAGGGTCTTAAGGACAAGAAAGGAAGATAGGTTATGGAAAAAAAGCCTAAAGTTTTAAATAAACTGGGAAAATTTATCCAACTATATTCTGCCACATTATTAGATACTTTTTTAAGTGATGACCATGATAAACGTGTAGAAAAAGAAAAGCTAGCTTATATCCAGTTAAAATTACAGGAAGCTAGGGTACAAAATAGTTTATTAGTACTACAATTAAAAACGGAAAAAGTTGATAAATTTGAAGTGCTTGTCGGATGGGTCGTTGGTAAAACGATAAATAAAGATCAAATTGCAATAAAGTTAAGAAATAATTCGCAATTAACTCGGATGATCTCATTGGACAGGATTGATAAAATCAGTATTTTAACGCCTACAGGTGAGAACGTAAAATTTGCAAGGTAAACGGATGATTATCTAATTTATATTTTTTAATAATGTTTTATCATAAAATCTTCACAACTATCCTTTATGCTATAATCATAGTTGCAGATAAACTTAAACAACTTTTTCACTTTTCATTTAACTCCGATCCCGTTGGCTATTAACCAACGGGTATTTTTTTGCTGTGAATCACAGCGACTCAGCGACCAAAGGAAGCTGAGAGCTGATGATTAACAGTACTAGGGGAGCGAAGCGCTCGTAGTGTCCGAAATATTCGAATCACAGCGATTCAGCGACTAAAAGGAGCTGTGAGCCGATCCTTCAAGGACTTAGCGACTTGTCGCTTAGACCTTGTTGAGATCGAAGCGCAAGCGAAGTGATGAACAGTACTAGGGCGAGCGGAAGCGAGGCGTAGTAACCGTACTCTCTAAAATACCCCACCAAAAAATTGATGGGGAAAATAGATCACTTGTTAAGTCAAGCATGTTTATTTTTATTTATTGCATACCAGATTAGACTGACAATAAAGCCAATTAATGCTGGTAAAACCCAACCCATACCGATTGCAAATAAGGGGAAATATTGTTCGCCCAACTGGATAAGTGTTTGCGCAAATCCCGTTTGACTTACAACGGCTGGTGCAGCATTTAAACCATCAATAATAGAAGCCACTAAGGTAAATAAAGTAGTAATTTGATAAACACGAGGGTCGTTATTAAATAGTCGGCCGATAATGGCTAGGATAATCAATGTCATTGCTAGAGGATATAAAAACATCAAGACAGGCGTAGCTAGTTCTATGATTTTTGTTAAACCAACATTAGCAAATAAACAAGCCATTGCACTAACTAATATCGTAAAAAACATATATTTTCCTTTAGGGAATAGCTCTGAAAAGGTTTCGGAAAATGAGGTGATCAAACCGATCCCTGTTTTTAAACAAGCGACAATAACGATCAAAGCTAAGATAATGCTACCGTAAGTACCTAAGTAATGTTGCGAAAGTTGTGCTAAAGCAACACCACCATTCTCACTAACAGAAAATCCTCCTAGACTCATCGTTCCCATGTAGGACAAAAGACTGTAAATAATGCCCATTAATATGATACTGATAGTTCCAGATTTTATCGTATCTACTGCAACTGTCGAGGGGTCTTTGATACCACGGTTTTTTATTGCTTCTATAATTAAAATCCCGAAAGCTAATGAAGCTAATGCGTCTAGGGTATTATAGCCTTCGATAAAACCACCTGAAAAAGCGCCGCTCTGATAACTAGCTTGTACAGGAGCATTAGCAACGTCTCCTAGAGGATTGGCAAATGCTAGTATGAGTAAAATTGCAAGTAAGACTAGAAAGACTGGATTTAAAAACTTACCGACATAATCTAAGATTTTTGAAGGCTTTCTGGAAAACCACCAAGCTGTTACGAAAAACAAAATACTAAAAACCGCTAATACTAGACTTTGTTGGTCATTTGGGATATGAGGTGCAATCCCAATTTCATAAGAAGTCGTAGCTAAACGAGGTAGCGCAAAGAAAGGACCAATGACCAAATAAAGCAAAATAGTAAAGATATAAGCGTAAGGCTTATTGACTCTTGAAGATAATTCAAATACACCACTACTTTGCGAAAGCCCCATTGCGATAACCCCTAAAAAAGGAAGTCCAACACCTGTAACTAAAAGACCAAAGTTAGCAGCAGTGACATTTGCGCCTGCTTCTTGGCCCAAATGAACGGGAAAAATCAAATTTCCTGCGCCAAAAAACAAACCGAAAAGCATGGAACCAATGGTTAAGTAATCTCTAAATAATAGCTTTTTTTCCACATAAACCAACTTCTTTCACGTTTTATAAATAACAAGTTAACAAAATCAAGAAGAAATAGCAATTAGAAAAGAAGAAATTTTTTTTATTTTCTAAATTATTTGCTTACAAAAAAGAATTGGAACATTAGTATCTTGCGCAATATTGCAGATTTTTGTCCCAATTCTTTTTTGTTATTTATGAACGAATTCGTTTTAAGAATTCTTGTGTTCGTGCTTCTTTTGGATGGTCAAATAATTCTTCTGGTGCGCCCTCTTCGGCGATGACCCCTTGATCCATAAAAATTACTCGATCGGAAACATCTCTTGCAAAACTCATTTCGTGGGTAACGATAACCATTGTTAGTCCAGTTTCTGCCAGATCCTGAATAGTTTTTAACACTTCGCCGATCATTTCTGGATCAAGCGCTGAGGTTGGTTCATCAAAAAGTAAAACATCTGGATTCATAGAAAGCGAACGAGCAATCGCTACGCGCTGCATTTGTCCGCCTGATAGTTGCGCTGGTTTAGCGGCAACGAATTGATCCATCCCTACATTTTTAAGGTTTTGTAACGCAATTTTTTTGGCCTCTTCTGGTTTTCTTTTTAAAACGGTTGTTTGCCCGGTCGTACAATTTTCTAATACATCCATATTGGCAAACAAGTTAAATGATTGAAAGACCATGCCTAGATGTGTACGATATTCAGGCAATTTATAACCCTTTTGTAGGACATTTTCTCCTTTATAAAGGATCTGTCCGTCTGTCGGTTTTTCCAATAAATTAATACAACGTAATAAGGTAGATTTTCCAGAACCGGAAGAGCCAATAATGGTTAAAACTTGTCCTTTATTTACAGTAGTTGAAATATCTTTTAAAACTTCATTGGCGCCAAAATTCTTTTTTAAATGTTTAAGTTCAATAATCGCTGACATGTGTGACCTCCTATTCGTGACCTGTGGTGCTTTCTTCTACTTTTGTATAGGAATTAGGACTATCCATTTTCTTTTCCATCAGACGTAATAACCCGGTAGCTGCCAGGGTCATAACTAAGTAAATTGCGCCTACGATGGTAAAGGTTTGGAAAAACAATAAGTTTGTTCCAGCGGCAGCCGAACCTTGGAAGAAAAGATCGCCTACACTAATAACACTTAGTACGGCTGTATCTTTGATATTAATGACAGATTCATTACCGATTGCTGGTAAAATATTTCGAATCGCTTGTGGCAAAATGACTTTGCGCATGGTTTGTCCATGGGTCATGCCAATCGCTTGAGCAGCCTCGAATTGTCCATCATCGACGGCAAAAATCCCACCACGTACAATTTCAGACATATAAGCACCCGTATTAACAGATACGATCAGTAAAGCCGCTACTGTTCGGTTCATATCGATTGAAAATAGTAGAGCGACCCCATAAAAGATAACCATGGCTTGTACCATCATAGGTGTACCACGAAAGATTTCTATATAGATACGTAAGATAGCATTAGCAATTTTTTGCAATACTGCTAAAAGAGGACTTTCCGAATCTGGTAAAGACCGAAAAATACCTATTAATAAGCCGATTATTGTTCCGGCAATTGTGGAAAAAACAGCGATGAGCAGTGTCATACCAGCGCCCTTTAAGAAAAGCGTACCGTATTGTGAAATAATATCGCCAAATGTTGCAAACAATCCACCACTAGATTCTTCCTCATCATCACTATCACTTGAAGATGAAGGTTGGTCTTCTACTGCCTGATCCATGATTTGGGTTCTCTCATCCTGAGAAATCCCACTTAAAATGTCGTTTACAGTGGACACATCAGGGTCACCTTTACGCATACCAACAGCTACCTGAACATCTTCAGGCGCGGTTTCAAAGCCTTCTCCTTCATCAAAATCGATCATAGTCAAATCGTCATTTACATTGGTTGCAGTAATCCCTTCAGGGCGTTCACTTACATAGCCGTCAATAATTCCAGAAGACAAAGCGACTCGCATGGCAGAAAAATCATCTTGTGCTTGTTGTTTATCTACACCGGGAATTTGATCAATAACAGAATAATGAAAGGTATTTAATTGGGCTGTGATTTTGGCGCCGCTTAAATCATCAAGTGATTTTGCGTCCGCATACTCACTATCTTTACGAGTTACAGTAACCAAATCTGATTCATAATATGGATCAGTAAAGTCAATTTCTTCGCGTCTTTCTTCGGTAGGTGACATACCGGCTACAATGCCATCAATTTTTCCAGATTTTAAAGCGGGAACTAAACCATCCCATTCGACTGGTACAACGACTAATTCTTTATCCATTCCTTCAGCGATTTTTTTAGCCATTTGGACATCATAGCCACCGGCGTAAGAACTCGAATCGCCACTTTTAGGCACGGCCTCATTTTCATCACTGGTTTGCGTCCAATTAAAAGGCGCATAGGATGTTTCCATTCCTACTCTAAATTGATCATCAGGCGTTTTTTCATCTGCATCTGCAGTAATTGCGCCTGCAAACAACACCATAAATAAAGAAACTAATAATAGCCAATAATTTTTCCTCATTCTTCATTCTCCCTCTTTTTTTGTGGAATATATTTGAAAATACACAAGCAAGGCAAAGAAAAAGCAGCCGTACTCCATGATTGGAAAACGACTGCAGACGATTTGTCAACAAACTTCTCACAAAACATAGCGCACCTTAGCTTGTGCTAAGACAGTACGCAAGCTGTTTACTTACGCCCCAACGATGATTCAAAGCAATGAAAAACCGTTTCGGCCAATTTCCCTAGTCCTATTTCTACATGTTGCTTCACTCCATAGGGTTAATGAAATTTGCGACCTCTACCTGTTCAAAGGTAACTTTTATTCAAATTTTGACTCGCTCTGATTTTAGAAGAAAAAATGGTAGTTGTCAACTGAAAATCAGCTCAAATATTAAACACTTGTATAAATTATGCTGTTTTTGGATTTTTTGGTTCACGTCCCAGAATAGCTTGTATGACTGTTAATCCAATTAAAAGACCTAAAATCAAATAAATGAAACTTGAATATTGTGTAATACCCCAGCCCCAGGTGTTATAAACCAACATTGTGACCCAGAGCACAACTGCTGAAAGAACATTCAAAAGGCCAAAAGCCCATAAATTTCCATTTTCTTTACGAACAAGATAGAATATAGAAAAGTATAAACTAAGTGCTAACCAAGCAATATTAATCAAAATAAGTCCCCAATATATAATAGCTGCTAACATGATTTTGTTCACCTCGCTTATTATTTCAATCAAAGTAATTTTATCATGTTTTTTAGGAGTTGTCACAAAAATTGTGAATTTTTTCATCAAATTTGCTTAGTTAAAGTCCAAGACAAACAGATTTCGTTATTGTATGATAGATAGAGAAATTGTAATTGAAAAACTTTTAAATAAATGATTGATGGAGGAAAAGATGTCTGAACGTAGTGAAAAAGAGAAAATGATTGCTGGAGATCTATATTTTTCAGCCGATCCAGAATTAGCTGCAGATAGGAAAGCAGCTAGAAAAAAACAAATTTTAATTAACCATGAAGATGATGCTAAACTTCGCAATCAACTGGTAAAAGAAACATTTGGTAGTGCTGGCAATCATGTCCATGTTGAGCAAAGAATTCGCTTTGATTATGGTTATAATATATCTGTAGGCGAAAATTTCTATGCCAATTACGACTGCGTATTACTTGATATTTGCCCTATTACTATTGGCGATAATTGTATGCTAGCACCTAATGTTAAACTATATACAGCCTCACATCCACTGCATCCTATCAAAAGAAAAAGTGGTCTGGAAGGCGGAAAGCCCATTACTATAGGAAATGACGTATGGATCGGTGGAGGCTCTGTTATAATACCAGGTGTTACTTTAGGTGATAATGTTGTGGTGGGTGCAGGCAGCGTGGTAACCAAATCTTATCCGGATAATGTAGTGATCACTGGAAATCCAGCTAAAGTTATCAAAACAATTGAACTAGATCCAGAGAATGTGACGCCATTAAAGCAACAGCAAGACGTAATTGATGTATTAGATTGGCAAATTGTTGAACTATTAGAAAAAAGAATAGCAGCTGTAAGTAATATTTTACAGACAAAAACTAATGATGACACAGATTTTTTTACATCAAAACGTTATGAAAAGGTATTGTCGCAAGTTAAAAAAACTGTGACTAATCCTGCATATGAAGAGATAATTCAGGAGACTTTCAAAGATCTTTTGAGACATATGCAAGAAATGGAAGAAAAATTTAGAGATTAATATTGACATTTGATTTGAGATACGATACATTGTTCACATTAATAAGAAAATTAATATCCACAGAACAGGAAAGTAAATTTGGATTCTTTAAAGAGAGACTCTGCTTGGTGAGAAGAGTTAAGTATGAAAAATTGAAAATGGCCTGGGAGGATAGTGTGTCGATAAGTAGGCATACTCGGAGGTTCAACCGTTAAAAAGAACACCGATCTTTCAAACATTTGAAATGTCGGGCTAAGGGAAGATTAAACTTCTGAACAAAAGGTGGTAACACGAATATTCGTCCTTTTACTGGCAAAGGCTGGTAAAAGGACTTTTTTATTTTAATAAGAAATAACTAGGACATGGTAAGTAAATAGGCGATTTTTTTACAGAAAACTCCGACAGCTGAGAAGGAGAAAAATAGCTTATTGAAAATGGCCATCGAGTGCTTCATCTTTAAGTTAATATAACGAGAAGATGACGGTAGCAACCGATATTTTGCCAATGTGTACAGATGAGATGAAGCTGTTTATACAGCTTAATTGAGGTGGTACCGCGCTTTAAGCGTCCTCAAGAAAACAAGGAATCCCTGTTTTCTTGAGGGCTTTTTTATAAAATACAAATGAATTTCATCAATGAATGAGGAGAGGATAAAAATGATCGAATTAAAAGATATATCAGTAACTTTTCGCCAAGGAAATCGAGAAATACCTGCAGTAAAAAATGTAGATCTTTCAGTAGATCAAGGAGATGTCTACGGCATTGTTGGTTATTCGGGAGCCGGTAAAAGTACCTTAGTTCGGGTGATCAACTTATTGCAACAACCTACAGAAGGAACAGTAGAAGTAAAGGGAACAGATTATACCACTTTACAGCCCAAAGAATTGCGTGCCAAACGTAAGAAAATGGGAATGATTTTTCAACATTTTAATTTAATGAACCATCGTTCTATCTTTGATAATGTGGCTTTTTCTTTAAAATATGCTGGGGTTTCAAAAGAAGAACGTCGGCAGAAGGTAAATGAATTGTTGGATTTAGTGGGGCTGTCAGCAGAAATCAACTCTTATCCTAGCCAGTTATCTGGAGGACAAAAACAACGGGTGGCAATTGCCAGATCTTTAGCAAATGATCCAGAAATTTTATTATGTGACGAAGCGACTAGCGCTTTGGATCCTAAAACTACCTTACAAATTTTAGATTTATTGAAAAAATTAAATAAACAATTAGGCTTGACGATCGTTATAATCACCCACGAAATGCAAGTCGTTAAAGAAATTTGTAATAAAGTAGCAGTTATGGAAGACGGAGAAATTATTGAGCATGGAGAATGCATTCAAATTTTTAGTCAGCCAGAACAACCGTTGACCAAAGATTTTATTCGAACAGCAACACATATCGACCAAGCTTTAGACACTATACTAGGAAGTAATAGCTTTTCGAAGTTAGAAGAAAATGAATGGCTGGTTGAACTTTCTTATGTAGGCGATCAGACAAGTGAGCCGCTGATTGCAGAGTTATATAGTCAATTCCAGGTCACTACGAATATTTTGTATGGCAATGTTGAAATTATTCAAGATACTCCTTTTGGAAGTTTAATTGTGACCTTATCAGGGACTTTGGAACAAAGACAAAAAGCTTATGAGTATTTAGTCAATGAAGGCGTATATGTCAATGTGCTAAAACAAACCGAAGGAGGACTTTAATATGCAAGCGATACTTGAAGAATATTTACCCAATGTCATGGAAATTCCTGATGAGTTTATTGAAGCAACGCAAGAAACGATATATATGACTGTGTATACTTCCTTGATTGCCGGTATCTTTGGTCTGATTTTTGGTATTTTGTTAGTTGTTACCAGACCTGGAGGGATATTAGAACAACGCGTATTTTTTAATATTTTAGATCAAATCGTCAATATTGTTCGTTCGATTCCTTTTATTATTTTGTTAGCACTATTGGTTACTGTCACTCGTTTTATTGTAGGAACTTCCATTGGTGCGACAGCTGCTTTAGTACCATTGATTGTCGGTGTCGTTCCTTTTTACGCGCGACAAGTGGAAGTGGCTTTATTAGAAGTTGATCCTGGTGTAGTTGAAGCAGCAGAAGCGATGGGAACGAGTCCAATTGGTATTATTTTTAGAGTGTATTTACGAGAAGGGTTACCTGGAATCATTCGAGTTTCAGCCTTGTCAATTATAAACGTTATTAGCTTGACAGCTATGGCAGGAGCTGTCGGTGCTGGGGGACTAGGGAACTTAGCCGTTACTAGAGGTTATAATCGTTTCCAAACAGATGTGACTTGGGTCGCTTTGATTATTATTTTGATCGTAGTATTTATCAGTCAGGCAATTAGTAATTGGTTAATCAGAAAAGTGAGTCATTAAATTGGGAGGAATGTTAAATGAAAAAAAGAAAAAGTTTGTTAAGTTTAGCTTTTGCAGCACTTTTTGTTATTGCTGGTTGCAGTGGTGGACAAGGTGATTCAGCGGCAGCAGAAAATGATTCAGAAGATACGACAGTTAAACTAGGCGTAATCGGTGCAGATACGGATGTTTGGGACGATGTTAAAGATCGTTTGGCAGATGAGGGGATAGATATTGAATACGTAGAATTTACCGAATATAGTCAACCCAACACAGCTTTAGAAAACGGAGATATCGATCTTAATTCTTTCCAACACCAAGACTTTTTAGATAATTATAATGATGAACGGGGAACCGATCTGGCATCTATTGGAAATACTGTGAATGCTCCTTTAGGAATCTACTCAGAAAAAATTGAAGATGTAGAAGAACTAGAAAATGGTGCAGAAGTTTCCATACCTGATGATGTAACAAATGGTGGGCGCGCTTTGAAACTTTTACAGACGGCTGATTTGATCAAACTTGATGAAGATGCGCAAAATCCGACTGTTTCTGATATAACCGCCAATCCTAAAGATTTAGAGATTACAGAATTAGAAGCATCGCAAACCGCACGTGCGATGGAAGATGTTGATGCGTCTGTGATTAATAGTGGTATGGCAGTAGATGCCGGTCTTTCACCAAATGATGATGCGATTTATCTAGAACCGGTAGATGAAACCTCGCGTCCTTACGTGAATGTCATTGCAGCAAGAAAAGAAGATGAAGACAACGAAGTTTATCAAAAAGTTGTCGACGCTTATCAATCAGAAGAGACAAAAAAAGTGATCGAAGAAACGTCAAATGGTGCAGATATTCCGGCATGGGAAGAATTTGGCAGAAAATAGGAAAGAAAATTTATTTATCGTTTATTTTATGACTTAGCAAGACACTTTTTAGCTAGAAACAGGAAGGTAGAATAAACGATAAATAGCTTATGTTAGCTTTTTGTGGACCAATAGTTAAGGCTACGGTTCTTTCATTAAGTGGTCTAAGACAAATTGAGCTAATGAGGCAAAAATTGGTCCCAAGATACTTAAAAGACGGGCCATCAGTGAGACAATTGGCCCAACACTAGCTCGAGAAAGGGCCATGAATCATGCTATTGTCCTCAAGTTCACCAGAGTAAGGGCCAATAGTAAGTGTCTTGTCCCTTAGTTTAATTACTTTTAGGCCAACAACTTGGTTTGTGGGCCTTTATCAGGCGAAGTTAGGGCCGATTCTTTCTAGCAACAACAAAATATCTGATATTAAAAAAAGACATCAACCGCTAAACTTTTATTACGGCTGATGTCTTTTTTTATTCAATAACTAGTACACCTTCATTTAGTGCAAATGGATTTTCTTTGTTGATGTGGTCATAAAAAAGAACACCATTTAAGTGATCAAGTTCATGTTGTACAACAACTGCTGGATAGTTTTTTAAACGAATTTTTTTCTTTTCACCTTCGGCATTGTAATAACGTAAAGTAATCCTTGCTTGACGTACCACATAACCAGGGACATCCCGATCTACTGACAAGCAACCTTCGCCTTCGCCTAAACAAGCACCTTGGACAGAGTGACTTAAAATTTTTGGATTATATAAAACGTCCTTAAATTCAGGTTCTTCGACATTAGGGTCCAAACTTGGAACCAAAACAGCGGTGATACGTTTTGAAACATCAACTTGTGGAGCAGCCAATCCAACACCGCCTCTTAGTTCCAATTCTTCAGCTTTTTGGGGGTCTTGACTATTTTCTAGAAACTCCATCAGTTCATTTCCTAATTTTTTGTCTTCATCACTTAAAGGTAATGTGACTTCTTCGGCCACTTTTCGTAAAGTAGGACGACCTTCACGAATAATATCATCCATTGTGATCATTGATGACCAAACTCCTCTCAACTATATCTTCATATGTAGGTTTTTCTTTGCCCAAGTGTTAGTTTAACACAAAAAAATAGTAGTGGCGTGAAAAATGTTTGAGCTAAAAAGTAAAACTTGAAGCTAAACTCGCTCTTGATGTTTAATTATTTTTTAGTTAGCGCTGTCTTTATTGGCCATATCGTGATAATCTAATTGTAGAATAGTAAACAAGCATATCATATAAGGAGGTAGCAGCAGTGAAAATTATTGCTGTAGAGGATGCAGTAGGAATGACCCTGTGGCAAGACATGACCCAGATTATCCCTAAAGAAAAAAAGGGGCCACGTTTTCGCAAAGGCCATGTTATAACCAAAGAAGATGTAGCAACATTATTAAATATGGGGAAAGCTCATATTTATGTCGGTGAAAAACAGGAAGGGATGATTCATGAAGAAGAAGCAGCACAATATCTTTTTCAAATGTGTAATAGTGAGCATTTGACGCCTTCTGAAATAAAAGAGGGAAAAATTGAAGCTATCGCTGAAAAACAAGGAGTTTTAACAGTTGATCAAAAACGTTTAGAGATAGTAAATTCAACTGGAAAAACGATGATTGCGACCAAACCTAATTTTTATTCTCTTGAAAAAGGAGAGGTTGCTGCAGGTATGCGGATTATTCCGCTTGTTATGGAGGAAAATAAATTAAAGGATCTAAAGCAACATATCGGAAAAAGACCTTTACTGCAATTACATCCATTTACTTTTAAAAAAGTTGGCATTATAACAACCGGTAGCGAAGTCTATCATAAACGTATCGAAGATGGCTTTGAACCGGTACTAAGAAAGAAAATAGCCCCTTTTCCAGCTGAGATTATCGCAACTAAAATTGTTGATGATCAACTAGAAATGATCGAACAAGCGATCAAAGAAATGAAAAATAAGGGATGTGATGTCATCTTGTGCACGGGAGGAATGAGTGTCGATGCCGATGATCGTACACCGACAGCAATACAAAATACAAGTAAGCAGTTCATTTGTTATGGCACGCCTGTTTTACCTGGATCTATGTTTGCTTTGTCTTATTTAGATAATGGAGCAACTGTGATGGGACTTCCCGGAGCCGTTATGTTTTCAGCCAAAACAGTCTTTGACTTGATTTTGCCACGTGTGATGGCTGATATTGAGCTATCCTTTACAGATATTGCTTCACTTGGTTGCGGCGGTCTGTTGTAGAAAGGAAGCTTTTTTTATGTCACCATTTATTATCTCTATGAGAACCGCAGCTGTATCTGGTGTTATTACTTTTTTTCTAGGTATAGTTGCTGCTAAATTAGTAATTTCAATGAAAAATGATTATTGGAAAATGACGATTGATGGTATTTTGACGCTCCCTATGGTTTTGCCGCCTACTGTTGCTGGGTTTTTTCTGTTGTATATTTTCGGTGTTCAAGGACCTGTTGGTAGTTTTTTCTTGGAATACTTCTCTTGGAAAATTGCTTTTTCCTGGAGTGCAACGGTATTAGCTGCCATCGTGATTTCATTTCCTTTAATGTATCGTTCTGCTCGTGGCGCATTAGAACAAGTGGATAAAAATTATCGTTATGCGGCACAAACACTTGGTTTATCAGAGAGTTATATTTTTTTTAAGATACAATTGCCGCTTGCCACGCCAGGTATTCTTTCTGGCGGGATCCTATCTTTTGCTAGAGGGTTGGGCGAATTTGGTGCAACAGCGATGATTGCAGGCAATATTGCAGGAAAAACTCGGACATTACCATTATCAATCTATTCATCGGTAGCTGCGGGAAGAATGGAAGATGCTTACCAAGAAGTAGCTATTATTGTATTCTTTTCTTTTGTAGTCGTTGTAGCAATGAATTTAATTACTTTAAAAAGTAACAAAAAAGAGGTAAAGAGGAAAAAATTATGAGTTTGGAGATTAATATTGAAAAAAAATTAAATTCCTTTACTTTAAATAGCTCTTTTTCAATGAAGTCTAACCATACTGCTTTGTTAGGAGCTTCAGGATCAGGAAAAAGTATGATTTTAAAGTGTATTGCTGGTATTGAAACCCCTGATAGAGGGGTGATTAAAGTGAATGGACGTACTTTATTTGATGATAAAAAGGGAATTTACATAAAATCGCAAAAACGTAAAGTAGGCTATCTGTTTCAGGATTATGCTTTGTTTCCAAATTTTACTGTTCGAAAGAACATTTCCTGTGTGAAAAATAAAGGGGATAAAAAAACAAAAGTAGAGTCCCTTCTACAACGTTTTGATATAGAAGAAATTGCGGATTCTTATCCCACAGAATTGTCTGGAGGACAAAAACAGCGAGTGGCTTTAGCTCGTTTACTAGCTAGTGAACCGGAGATATTAATGTTAGACGAACCTTTTTCAGCTTTAGATACTTTTTTAAAGGAAAAAGTAGAAATTGAAATGAAAAATTTTTTAGCTGAGTTCTCAGGCGATGTCATTATGGTAACTCATAATAGAAGCGAAGCGTATCGCTTATGTGAAAAGTTAGTTATTTTAGACGAAGGACAGACAATTGAAAAAGGGGATTTAAAAGAGATTTTTGAACAGCCGCAACATTTGGCAACTTCAAAACTAACAGGATGTAAAAATTTTTCCCGCATAAAGAAAATAACTGAGCATCAATTGTTTGCTCGGGATTGGGGAGTGCAGCTGCAAACTGAAAAAACAATTACAGACGATATTGGGTGGATCGGCGTGCGTGCACATGATTTTTATGATCCTTTCGGCCAAGAAGTAGATAACGCCTTTTCTACTACAATGATTGACACTGCTCAGACGCTTTTTGAACGACAGCACTTATGTCAAAGCCAAGAGGCTAAAGAAACAATTTGGTGGAAAGTTGATAAATCACAAGCACAAGAAACATTTTCAGGTAGATTGGCGGTACTGCCAGGAAATATTCAGTTATTAAAAGCGAGGGAATAATAAATGTATAGAGTAGCAGTTATCGTTTCAAGCGATAGTGCTTATGCTGGCAAACGTAAAGATACTAGCGGGAAAAAGATTGTTGAACTTTGTCAGCAACAAAACTTTGAGATTAGTAAACAATTGGTGTTACCTGATGATAAAGAACAACTGATCAAAGCTATGAAAGAAATTTGCGATAAAAAACATGCCGATTTAATTTTGACAACAGGAGGCACTGGGCTAGCGCCAAGAGATTGTATGCCAGAAGCTACCCAAGCAGTTGGACAAAGGAATGTACCAGGGATTTCTGAAGCAATGCGTAATTTTTCTATGCAGATGACCAAACGTTCAATGCTGAGTCGAGGAGTATCGGTCATACGTCAGCAAACATTGATAATCAATTTACCAGGAAGCCCTAAAGCAGTAGAAGAATCATTAACTTATATTATTGATCAGCTAGCTCATGCAATCGGTTTGATACAAGATAGACAAGATGAAGCTTATAAACATTAGTTAAACAATTATAAAAAAGAGATTGGAAAATTTTTCCAATCTCTTTTTAGGTGTGTTAAAACTAACTTATATTTATAAAAATTATTGTGCTGCAGTAAAGCCATAATCTTCAAAAACTTTAACGGCTTTATCAGTTTGCAAGAATGTTAAAAATTCCTTGGCTGCTTCTGCGTTCTGGCTGTCTTCTAACTGAGCAACTGGGTAAAGGATGGGTTCTTTGATACTATCTTCTGGCGCTTCATCAATTACAATTACCTCATCTGTAGTTTTAGCGTCTGTCTCATAGACTAGACCTGCATCTGCACTATTTTCAGCTGTCCAATTTAATACTTGGGTCACATTAGTCCCCATACTGAAACGATCTTCCAGTGAACCCCATAAGTCTAAATTAGTTAGTGATTCTTGAGCGTATTGTCCTGCCGGAACACTTTCTGGATCCCCAATTGCGATGGTATCTGCATTTTTTAAATCAGCGAAGTCTTCCAGTTCTTTAGGATTATCTTCTGGCGTGATTAAGACTAATTTATTTTCTAATAAGCCTATTTCTGAGTCTTTATCAATTAATTCTTCTCCAATTAATTCATCCATTTGCTGAGTAGCCGCTGAAAAGAAGATATCTGCATCCATTCCTTGTTCAATTTGTGTTTGTAAATTACCAGAACTATCATAAGTACCTTCGATTTTTACCTTGCCATATTTCTTTTCATACATGGGAATTAGTTCTTCTTCAAATGCATATTCCAGGCTTGCTGCTGCTGCTAAATTGATCGTAGTATCAGCTTCATCATCTGTCGTTGCTGTGGTAGCATTTTGTGAGCCATCGGAACTAGCACATCCTCCCAAAAATATTAATCCAACAGCAGCGGTCAACCCAATTTGCCATTTCTTCATTTTTTTTAATCTCCTTTATTTCTTACTCATGCTCACCTTATCACGATATGTATATAAAAGATAGCGTTTTTTCGATAAAAAGTAATGTAGGCTAAAAATATTTTATCCTCTAGTGAAAAAGCATAAAAATTTTCATGAAATTTGAAAGCAATTTTCTTGCAAACTTATATCAACAGCGTATAATGACATATTGTCATATGACAGCGTGTCATAAATAGTCAGAGCACAAAGGAGGGGGACTTATTATGCCTAATGAGACCTTTTTTAATCTCCCGAAAGAAAAACAAAAACGGATTTTAAAAGCAGCAAAAAAGGAGTTTTCACAAAGTGCGTTAAAGGATGCTTCGATTGCTAATGTGGTAAAAGAAGCGGATATCTCCAGAGGTAGTTTTTATCAATACTTTGAAGGTATGGAAGATTTGTATTTGTATTATTTTCATTCCTTAGGAAAAGATAATCATAAACAATTTCTTATTCGCTTGAGACATCACCAAGGAGATTTGTTCACTACTTTTGAAGAATTCTTTTCAAATTGGATCGAAGAAATATTTAATGGTGAAAATGTGCTTTTTTATAAAAACTTATTTACAAGCTTAGATCCTCGCGCTATTCATCGCTTTATTACTTTCAATGAAGCAAATCAACAAGAGGAATTACAGAAAAACAGTTATAAAGAGCATGAAAAAATGAAAGAAATAACTAAGTCAATGTTAAAAGAGATCGATCAGACAAAATTGGCAGTTGTTAATGATCAACAATTGGAATTGCTCTTTCGTTTATTGATACATATTACTTTTTCAACAATTGCTGATGGTTACCGTAACCATTTTGAAAATGGAAAATATGATATTCAAAAAATTAATGAAGAATTCCATTTAAAATTAAATTGGTTACAAAAAGGGATGGAAACAAACGAAAGGGGGAATCATCGATGATAAAAGTAGTAAAAAAAGCATCTGTTATTTCTGCTTTGTTAGCAGTCATTTTTATGGCATTTCAAGTACTTGCTGATTTATATTTACCTAATATGACATCAAACATCATTGATAATGGTGTTGCTAAAGGAGATATAGATTATATTTGGCGAATCGGCGGTATTATGATGGTGATCTCAGTCATAAGTATTATAGCAGCTTTTGGGAATGCTTTTTTCGCAACAAGAGAATCACAAAGGTTAGGAAAAAAATTACGTAGTGAAATTTATAAAAAAGCTGAGAATTTTTCAATTAATAAGTTTGGTGATTATGGTGCAGCTTCCTTAATTACTCGGACGACCAATGACGTAGAACAAGTTCAAAGAGTGATGCAAATGTTTCTGCGTTTAATGATCCAAGCACCTATCATGTTGCTGGGTGCAAGTTTTCTAGCTTACCAAAAAGATGCACAGTTAACAAAGGTATTTTTAGTGGTTGTTCCTTTAGTAATTGTTGCTGTCGGGGGTATTATGTATTTTGCTGTTCCTTTGTTCCGGAGCATGCAAAAAAAGACAGACCGTATTAATTTAATATTTCGCGAAGAATTAACAGGCGTTCGTGTGATACGGGCTTTTAACAAGGAAAACCACGAAACAGATCGTTTTGATCAAGCTAACCGTGACTTCACTCATACAGCGATCAAAGTCAACACAATTGTTGCTTTTATGATGCCTTTGATGACACTGATCATGAGTGGTACAAATATTGGAATTACTTGGTTTGGTGGTCAATATATTGCTGACATGCAATTACAAGTGGGAAATATGATTGCTTTTATTACTTATGCTATGCAAATATTGATTAGCTTTATGATGCTTTCCATGATATTTGTTATGGTTCCAAGAGCACAAGCTTCAGCTGATCGGATTAACGAAGTGTTAGAAGAAACCCCTGATATAACTGACAAAAAACAGCCGGAAGAAATTTCTTTGAGTAAAGAAGAAGCTACTTTGACATTTGACCAAGTGGATTTTCGCTATGCAGATGCGGACAGTTTGGCTTTAGAAGATGTTAACTTTAAAGCAAAAGCTGGCCAAACCGTAGCAATTATTGGTGGTACAGGCTCTGGTAAAACAACTTTTGCCAATTTATTACCCCGCTTACATGAAGTTTCTTCAGGAACAATACGTTTAAATGGTCATGATATTCGAAATATTCGACAACATGATCTGCGAGAACTTATCGGTTTTGTTCCCCAAACAGCGGTGTTATTTCGCGGAACGATTCGAGAAAATATGCGTTATGGTAATGCAGAAGCTTCAGAAGAACAAATTTGGCAAGCATTAAAAATAGCACAAGCACAAGACTTTGTTGAGCAAATGCCAGATGGCTTAGATAGTCATGTTGAACAAGGCGGCGGCAATTTTTCCGGGGGTCAAAGACAACGCTTGGCTATCGCACGTGCATTGATTAAAGCAGCTGATTTGTATGTATTCGATGATTCTTTTTCAGCTTTGGACTTTAAGACTGATGCGAACTTAAGACAAGCACTTCAACAGGAAATACAGAATGCAATCAAAGTAATTGTCGCTCAACGTGTAAGTACGATTATGGATGCAGATATTATTTTAGTTTTAGAAGCAGGTAAAGTCGTGGGTAAAGGCACGCATAAAGAATTACTGGACAATAATAAAACCTATCAAGAAATTGCTTATTCGCAACTAAGAGAGGAGGATTTAAAATGAGTAAAGAACAAGAAAATGCAACAGAGAAAGAACCTACTCCTCTAAAGAGGCGAAAACCTAAGAACTTTTGGAAGACCGTTCGCCGTCTCATACGTTATTTGTCTAGTCGTTCGATTGCCATTATATCGGTTTTTATCTTGGCTATTGGTGCTGTTATTTTTCAAATTCAAACGCCGAAAGTCTTAGGTCAAGCAACGACTGAGATATTTAAAGGGGTAATGGCCGGTGTTAAACAAATGCAAGCCGGTAAACAAGTGAATACACTTCCTATTGATTTTGATGCTATAGGACATATTTTACTAGTGGTTATTGCAATGTATTTAACTTCAGCAGTTTTTAACTTTTTACAACAATTTATCATGACACGAGTATCACAGCGCTCTGTCTATCAAATGCGTAGAGATTTGGATCAAAAAATGGACCGCCTTCCAATGTCTTACTTTGATACGCATAGTAACGGTGATATTATGTCACGTGCGGTAAATGATATGGATAATGTCGCTGGTATGCTACAGCAAAACTTAACACAATTTGTTACTAGTGTTGTAACATTTATCGGTGTTTTAATTATGATGTTAACTATCAGTTGGCAGTTAACTTTGGTTGCTTTAGTGACTGTACCTTTAAGTTTAATTGTGGTTACGATTATTGCTCCCAAGTCACAACGTTTTTTTGCTGAGCAACAAAAGCGTATGGGTCTTTTAAATGACCAAGTGGAAGAAACTTATGGGGGACATACGGTTGTTAAGACATTTAATCATGAGGCTGCAGACCAAGAGGTTTTTGAAAAAGAAAACCAACAATTATACGAAGCTGGCTGGAAAGCGCAATTTGTTTCGGCGATTATCATGCCCATGATGAATTTTATTAAAAATCTAGACTATGTGTTTGTTGCTATAATCGGTGGTATCAAAGTTGCTAACGGCAATATGCCTTTGGGGAACGTGCAAGCTTTCCTACAATATACGAACCAATTCTCACAACCGATTAGACAGTTATCCAATTTAGTCAATACGATACAGGTTACTATTGCTTCAGCAGAGCGCATTTTTGAAATTTTAGACGAAAAAGAGATGGTAGACCAACCGTCTAATTTACCAGTAGAAGAAAATACGCCTTATAAAGTCCGTTTTGAAGACGTACAATTTGGTTATAGTCGTGACCAACTATTGTTTACAGGCTTTAGTTTGGATGTGAAACCAGCAGAAACGGTTGCGATTGTGGGACCGACTGGCGCTGGAAAAACTACATTGATCAACTTGCTAGAACGTTTTTATGATGTCTCTGGTGGTAGTATTCGATATGACGGCGTAGACATTCGAGATATGTCTAAAAAAGAATTGCGTAGTAAATTATCAATGGTTTTACAAGATACCTGGTTATTTAGCGGAAGTATCTATGAAAATATTCGTTATGGTAATGATCAAGCAAGTCCTGAGGAGGTCAAAGAAGCAGCTAAAGCAGCACATGTGGATGGTTTTGTCCATCAATTACCCGATGGCTATGATACGATCTTAAATGAAGATGCCAGCAATATTTCACAAGGGCAAAAACAATTAATCACTATTGCACGGGCCTTTTTAGCAAATCCAGAAGTTTTGATTTTGGATGAAGCAACTTCTAGCGTGGATACGCGAACAGAAACTTTGATTCAAAAAGCGATGAATCGTCTCTTAGAAAATCGTACTAGCTTTGTCGTTGCTCACAGGCTTTCTACGATTCAAGGAGCAGATAATATTGTTGTTATGAACCAAGGTTCTATTGTTGAAACCGGAAATCACAACCAATTGATGGAAAAAAATGGGTTCTATGCTGATTTGTATAATAGCCAATTTTCTTCGGGAGAGTTAGCCTCATAGTTTTTTAAAATTCGAATGGGATTTTATCGGCTGCAGTCGATCCCTTCGAATTTTTTCTATACGCTATCCATGCTATAATAAAAATAGAAAAATTTGGAGGAGAAAATATGACCTTACGCGTAGAAAACCTAACAGGCGGCTATAATCAAATCCCTGTGCTAAAAGATTTAAATTTTACGATCAATGATGGAGAATTAGTTGCTTTGATCGGATTAAACGGCGCAGGCAAAAGTACGACGATTAAAGAAATTATCGGCTTATTACAGCCTCAGCAAGGACGTATTGAATTAGACGGACTTACTATCAATAAAGATCCGGAAAGCTATCGGTCAAAGATTGGTTATATACCCGAATCTCCACTTTTATATGAAGAATTAACCTTAAAAGAACATTTAGAAGTTACAGCGATGGCTTACAATATTGAGGAAAAAGAAGCGCAGAAACGAGCTGAACCACTACTTAAAACATTTCGCTTAGACCAACGTTTAGAGTGGTTTCCTGCTAATTTTTCCAAAGGAATGAAACAAAAGGTAATGATTCTATGTGCCTTTTTGGTAGAACCAAGTCTTTATATTATCGATGAGCCATTTCTAGGCTTAGATCCTTTAGCTATTCATTCATTACTGGAATTAATGCAGTCTTGGAAAGCGCAAGGTTCTTCCATTTTGATGTCTACGCATGTTTTGGCAACGGCGGAAAAATACTGCGATCGATTTATTATGCTGCATGACGGACAAATAAAAGTTCAAGGGACTTTAGGAGAACTACGTCAAGAATTTAACATGCCCCAAGCGTCATTAGATGATATCTATTTGGCGCTGACAAAGGAGGCTTAACAATGAAAGCTTTCTTCCAGGCGCGTTTGAAAAAACATCAAAAGCGTATATTGCGCTATATGAAGTATGTGCTTAACGATCATTTTGTATTGATGATGACTTTTTTATTAGGCGGCATCGGATTTTATTATTCTAACTGGTTAAAAACTTTATCTCCAGGTTATCCTCTAGGTGGTGTACTTGTTTTAGTTATCTGGATTATTTCCCTACATATGGGTCGTTTTGTGAGTTTAGCCCAACCAGCAGATCAAATTTTCTTACTACCTAAGGAAAAACAGATGCGAACTTATTTGTCTGCGGCTTTTTTTTATAGTTGTATTTTTCCATTTGTAGTTATTCTACTGATTTTGGCTTTTACAATGCCACTAGTAGTGGTATCTACAGGAAATTCCTTTGCGACTTTTTTCTTTTATTTACTTAGTTTGTGGGGCCTTAAAATTAGCCATCTAGAAATTCAAAGAATGAGCATCTTTCAAGATATGAAAAAAGCCAAAAAGAACGCTTATTTCTTATGGATGATTTTTACACTGATTATTTTAACAATTAGCATATGGTTCCAACCGATTTTGGCGACAATTATCTCTGCAATACAAATTATTTTGTTTCATAAGTTATGCTGGCAGTCGATGAATGTGGCACTAGACTGGGAAGAAATGATCAATGAAGAACAAGATCGCCTGCATCGGATTTATCAATTTATCAACTTATTTACGGATGTACCGGAAATTGCAACTAAAATGAAACGTCGAAAATACCTTGACCCTTTATTAGCTCGTATCTCTTTTTCGCAAAAGAATACTTATTTGTATTTATACGCTCGTCGTGTGTTACGGGGAAATGAATATAGCGGCTTATATTTACGACTCGTTGTTTTAGGTGGCGTTTTACTTTATTTTGTTAGTGAACAGTGGTTTGCTTTAGGAATCGGCGTACTTTTTATTTATCTTATTGGTTTCCAGCTTCTTCCGTTATATCAGCAGTTTCAATATGTACCTTTAACGAAATTATACCCAGTTAAAAAAGAACAGAAACTGCTAGCTATGCAAAAATTACTATTTTTACTTCTAATCTTTTGTGCTCTAGTATTTGCAGGTATTAGTTGGTTTTCTTTATCTGACTGGACTGCAGGTTTGATTGTTACCTTTTCTTACCTATTAATGGTACTCTTCTTTGTGAAATTTTATCTTCCTTATCGACTCAAAAAAATGGATCATTAAACAATATTTTTGCAATGAAAATCGAACATACATGTGCTTGACGATATGAAATTAGCAAGCTAAAATAAGAATTACTGCGATAAAGGAGGTAAGCTTTGATGAATATGCGTATGGATAATGATTGGCAGCTACGCCCGATCAAAGGGGATACGGGAAAAGCATATATTGGATTAAAAGAACAAGACAAAATATTTATCAAACGTAATACAACACCAATGCTTGCTGCTTTATCAAAAGAAGGGATTACCCCCAAGTTGATTTGGACAAAGCGAACAGGGGATGGAGATACGCTTTCGGCGCAAGAATGGCTGGAAGGGCAACTATTAGATCCTGATGAGATCGGTCAAAGAAATGATGTCATTGATGTTCTTTATCATTTGCATCATTCAAAGTCTTTAAAAGACATGCTTAAAAAGATGGGTGGTATTGTAAAGCCCCCTAAAAAAATGTTAGAAGAGTATGAAGAAACGCTACCCGATACACTAGCCAAAAACCAATTTCTAGGGATGGTTGCACATTATCTTAAAAAAAATATTCCCGCCTTCAAATCAGCAGAAAAAAGTGTGGTTCATGGCGATGTAAACTATCGTAACTGGATTGTCTGTCAAAATTATTTATATTTGGTGGACTGGGATTCTGTGATGTTTGCTGATCCAGCTGTAGATATTGGTATGATTTTAGGCAATTATTTACCTATCTCTAGTTGGAGTCAGTGGTTAATGAGCTATGGACTGCAAAGCACCGAAGAAAACATTGAAAAGGTTTATTGGTATGCGCTACTTAGTATGCTACAAGAAATAAAGAAGTGTTATCTTCAAGGTGATTTAAAACAAATGAATGAAGAAATTCTACAATTAAAACGAATTTATACAGGATAAAAGGGTGGTTTGTCGTCCTAATGGACACATCCACCCTTTTTAGAAGGAGTAAAGTATGAGAATTAGAAAACGTCCAGGTGCTGCTGAGATGGTTGCTGACAACCCGCAACTTGTAGTTCCTGACCCAAAAACATGGCGTGGACATTGGAAGGAACGCTTTGGCAATGACCAAGCGTTACATATCGAAATTGGTATGGGAAAAGGACAGTTTATTACTGAAATGGCTAAAGCGCATCCTGAGATTAATTATATCGGAATCGATTTAGAAACAACGGTCGTATCTTTTGCCTTAGATAAGGTAAAAGAAGCAGAGCTTAGTAACGTACAACTTCTTCACGTTGATGGTTCAGCTTTGACAGAGTATTTTGCTGATAGTGAAGTTGATTTAATTTATTTAAACTTTTCTGATCCTTGGCCTAAAAAAAGACATGAAAAAAGACGTCTTACCTCAAAGAAATTTTTAGCTGTTGATGAAAAGATTTTACAGCCCCGAGGACAAATTCATTTTAAAACTGATAATCAGGGAATGTTTGAGTATTCTCTGGCAAGTTTTTCACAATATGGTATGACTATAAAGCAGGTGTGGCTCGATTTACATGCTAGTGATTTTGCTGATAATATCATGACTGAATACGAAGAAAAATTTGCCAAAAAAGGTCAACCTATTTATCGCGTAGAAGTAGAAATTCCTGATAAGCGGCAAAAAAAGTAAATAAAGGACTTGTAATGAAAAATCTCTAATAGCTTTTTAAAGTAGAGATTTTTTTAAATAGAAAACTGGGTAAAATTCTAGATACCTCGATAAACACTAGGATTATTAAAGTAGTTTACCGATTGGAGGCACATCAAGGGAGTTACCACCAATATCCCGAGGATTGGAGGCACATCGAGGAAGATGCCTCCAATAATTTGAGGATTGGAGGTACATCGCCAGAGAAGCCACCAAAAATTTATCAATTTTGGAACGATATTGTTTGATGCCACTTCAAAAGACGATTTTTAACTTACATATGTAAGAACTATCCCTAAAAGTTGACATTATAAGACGACCAACTTATGATTTTTATAAGGACATAGAATAAAGGAGAGATTCAATGAGTTTAACAGATACGTATACTTTAGCAAATGGTGTAAAGATTCCTGTAGTTGGTTTTGGTACTTGGCAAACACCGGATGGAGAGGTTGCTGAATCTTCTGTTTTAGCAGCTTTAAAAGCGGGTTATCGTCATATTGATACAGCAGCAATTTATGGGAATGAGGAATCTGTGGGACGAGGCATTGCTAAAAGCGGTGTTCCCCGTGAAGAATTATTTGTAACGACTAAATTATGGAATGCCAATCATTCTTATGAATTAGCACAAAAAGCGATTGATGACTCTTTGGAAAGACTTGGTCTAGATTACGTTGATTTGTATCTTATCCATTGGCCTAATCCAAGCGAATTTAGAGACCACTGGCAAGAAGCCAATGCAGATACTTGGCGTGCAATGGAAGAAGCTGTGGATGCTGGAAAAATCCGTTCATTAGGCGTATCAAATTTCTTGGGGCATCATATTGATGCTTTACTAGAAACAGCAAGAATCAAACCTGTGGCTAATCAAATTTTCTTAAATCCAAGTGACCAACAAGAAGAACTTGTTGCTTATAATAAAGAACATGACATTTTAAGTGAAGCATACAGCCCATTAGGAACAGGTAAGATTTTTGATGTACCTGAATTAAATGTCTTAGCTCGTGTTTATAATAAGACAATTGCGCAAGTTGTTTTACGCTGGAGCTTACAAAAAGGCTTCCTGCCGCTGCCTAAATCTGTACATGAAAAACGCATTATCGAAAATACGCAAATTTTTGATTTTGAACTAAGTGATAAAGATATGCAAGCAATTGACAACTTAAAAGGCACTGCTGGAGTAGGGCCAGATCCTGATAATAAATAAAAGAAAAAATAACGCTGCTATTAAAAAGTTAATAGCAGTGTTATTTTTTTACTTTAGACCATTCATCGATTGTTTGGCCATTATTATCCCTTAATACTAACCAACTGTTCGTTCCGCCAAAATAAAGAAATAAGCCAACTTCATTGACACTTTTTAAAATGATGTCTTCTGTTGTGGTAAAGTTTTGTATATTACTTTTTTGTTCATCGCGTAATTGCGTGCCCATTCGTGCATCTAAGCCCACAGAGCCATCTTTATTTAAGGGATAAGATGGGCGTAAATGTGCGCCTTTTTTGATAAGAAATTCATTGCGCTTTTGCCAAATAACGGTGGCTTGGCTTTTAAAATCGTCAACAAAAAATTCAATTTCACTTAATGCTTTTTTCCAACGATGCTGATTTTTAGTAGATGTTCTTTTTTTCTGAGTGAAGGTAAAGCCGAATTTTTCTAAAAGTAAAAGCAAATTGGCTAAATAATCATACATTTCTACTTGCTCTAGCTGGCTTGCTCCTGCTGATTTTTGTAAGCTTTCTCCTTGTCCTACTTTAATAAGACATTGTTTTAAATACTCCTTGTCGGATATTTCGGGCGGAATAATTTGAAGTACTGTATCTGCAATGGGAATGTTATCTTGAATTAACTTCGATGTCTCCATTTTTGAAGAAAAGGAACAAAAATCGCAACGATTATTGAATATTTAGCAGAAAAAAAGCCTAGCCTTTCGTTAAATGAACAAGAAATTTTTTATTCATTCGCCTCCTTCATGAAAAAAGGACAAACGAAAGAAAACAAGGCGAAAATCATCCTTGTTTTTCTATTC